>OJYR01000066.1_pt1 | contig 67520 bp, 60 predicted proteins | sample 1600991 | NCBI WGS metagenome assembly OJYR01 (sample SAMN04436854, study PRJEB24849) | human gut metagenome | biome: human gut; feature: NICU; material: stool | host: Homo sapiens | place: USA: Saint Louis, MO | collected 2012-05-11
CACCAGCACGCCCGCCACGATAAGCATAGCGCCGAGCAGCGCCAGGCCCGGCAGCCGCTCGCCGGCGATGCGGCCAAAAACGCCCGCCCACACCGGCTCCCCGGTGTAGATAACCGTCGCCCGGGTCGGCGAGATGCTGCGCTGGGCCCAGTTCATGGTGAGCTGGATAATGGCGCTGAAGACGCCCAGACCAACGGCAACGGTGAGCAGACCCGGCGTAAAGACAGGGACGCTTTCGCCCGCGGGCCCCATTAGCGTAAAGGCGATCAGCGAGGCGGTCCCGAGCTGCACCACCGTCACCCGACGCACGTCCACGTTACCGGCCCAGGCACCGATCAGAATGATTTCCGCCGCCGTGGCCAGCGCCGCCGCCAGGGTCAGCAGTTCGCCGGTGCCGGGCGTCAGCGTATTGCCCTGCGGCCCGGCGAGCAGGATCAGGCCGCCAAAGGCCAGCGCAATGCCTATCCACGACATCAGCCCCGGCAGCCGCCGCAGGCAGACCCACTGCAGCAGCGGCACCAGCGGCACGTACATGGCGGTGATAAAGGCCGATTTGCTGCTGGAGATAGATTGTAGTCCCCAGGTCTGCAAACTGTAGCCCAGCGCGATAGAGACGCCTATCGCGACGCCCGCCCTGAATTCCGCCAGGGTCAGCCCGGACATTCTTCGCCACGACAGCAGGCCGAGCGCCAGGGTGGCGGTGGCGAAGCGCAGCCCGACGAAGAACAGCGGGCCACTCATGGTGACCGCGTACTGTACGGCGAGGAAAGTGCCGCCCCAGAACAGGGTTATCAGGATCAGCAGCGCTTCCTGAGGCTTAACGGCAAGGGAGTAACGTGAAAATAAAGACATAGCACCGCCAGAGTGAATAAGCCCACAAGTGTGCAGGCTCAGCGCGGCGCTGACAAGCGCAAACGAAGGCCGCCGGAGAACCGGCGGCCGGGGCTGCGGAGGGGCGGCTAGCCGCTGCGGCTGCCGTGGCTGTTCTTGCCGCCCTTTTTACCCGCTTCTGAGGCGCGCTGAGGATCGTTTTTAAAGTTTCCTCCGCTCATCTTCCCGCCTTTACGACCTGCTTCTGATGCTCTTGTGCGATCTTCGGCAAAATTGCCGGTACCGCCGCGATGGTTTGCCATTACGGACCTCCCGTTATCAGGACATCATGCTGCATTACGTGAACTGCGCCGCCGCGCGGCGGCAGGCGCAGACTTTAAGAATAGCGGCTGCGGGCGCCGGGGCGGGCGGCGCGTTACATCCTGCAACAGGGTTGGGGCACGCGGCGGCGCTGCGTTTGCCTGCCGGTCATAAGGCGTTCTTATCGCATGTGAAAACAGCAGTGATAAAGTGTGTCATTTTGCAACGCTTAGCCGCTGCAGGGAGGGGCCGGGTGCCCTTCCGGCTCCGGCACGCGGGTCTCGCGGCGGCCCCCCTGCTTGCCAGGCGTTATTTCACCGTTCGGTTGACCTTCACCGAGTCCTGGCTAACACTGTGTGAAGCGGTTTTTAAAACATAGTGTTAAAAGGAGACAGAACTATGAGTGCGACAACAAAAGTCCTGGTGCTTTATTATTCCATGTACGGACACATCGAGACGATGGCCCGCGCGGTTGCCGAAGGCGCCGAAAAAGTGGACAACGTCGAAGTCACCATCAAGCGCGTGCCGGAAACCATGAACGCGGAGCGCTTCGCCGAAGTCGGCGGTAAGGCGCAAAATGCGGAAGTCGCGACCCCACAGGAGCTGGCTAACTACGACGCCATTATTTTCGGCACGCCGACCCGCTTCGGTAACATGGCCGGCCAGATGCGCACTTTCCTCGACCAGACCGGCGGCCTGTGGGCATCCGGCGCGCTGTACGGCAAAATCGCCAGCGTCTTCAGCTCCACCGGCACCGGCGGCGGCCAGGAGCAGACCATCACCTCCACCTGGACCACCCTCGCCCACCACGGGATGGTGATCGTGCCGATCGGCTACGCGGCGCAGGAGCTGTTTGACACCACCCAGGTCCGCGGCGGTACGCCTTACGGCGCCACCACCATTGCCGGCGGCGACGGCTCGCGCCAGCCGAGCCCGGAAGAGCTCTCCATTGCCCGCTATCAGGGCGAATACGTGGCAGGCCTTGCGGCTAAGCTTAAAGGTTAATACGTTACCGGAGGCGCGTTATGTCGACACAAGAATCCAAAGCCCATCGCGTCGGCGAATGGGCAAGCCTGCGCAATACCTCGCCGGAGATCGCCGAGGCCATTTTTGAAGTGGCAGACTTCGACGAGAAACTTGCCGAGCAGATTTGGGAAGAAGGCAGCGATGAAGTGCTGAGCCTGGCCTTCAGCAAAACCGATAAAGACGCCCTCTTCTGGGGTGAACAAACCATCGAGCGTAAAAACGTCTGATACCACGCCCCCGCAGCCAGCGGGGGCGTTTTCCCGCTATTTTGCCGCCGTATTCATCACCGCATTAAACTTATCAATCGGGCAGAAGCCGTTGCTGTCGGTCGGGCAGCCCTTAAGCTCCAGAGTTACCCGCTGCGGGGGCGCATCGAGCGTCAGGGGCGCGGCGTCGCGCAGCTGCTTCGTGCTCTGGTAGACATACTCGATCTTCATCAGATCGCGATTGCCGCCGCCGTCCCGCCAGCGCTCGAAGACAATTTTGCCGCCGATCGGCGTGCGCTCATACTGATCGTGCAGCCGGTAGGGTTTGAAATCGAGCGCCATCAGCAGGGAGGCAATGTTGGAGTCGTGCCCAACCAGCAGGGTAATTTTCGGCGCCTTCGCCTGTTCGGTGACCAGCGCGTTATCGATATACTTCACCAGCGGCGCGGCCACGTTGCGCGCCACCTCCGGCGAGGTAAACAGGCTATCCTGATAGCCGTTTTTCAGCCTGGACAGCACCCGCCACTGCCGATCGGTCTTAATGCCGCCCCAGGCAACCTGGTCAGGCGCGAAGCCTTCGTAATATTGCAGGGTAAATGCGTCCACCAGCGAGTTGCCCACCTTCAGCGGGCCGGACACGCCGGGCTCTTTCTGGTAGTCCGCGCTGAAGCTGTCCTTGGCCTCGCTCAGGGAACAGATTTTCTTCTCTTTGCAGGCCGGCGAGGCCCGGTAGTCAACCAGCTCCTCCAGCAGACGATAGCTGTCGCCAAGATGCAGCTTCGCCCGCCCGGCGGCCATCGCGCTGACCGCCGCCCGGCTGAAGGCGGCGGAGTTATCGGTCACCACCGGATTAAAGGTCGGGTCCATGGTGCCCATCTCCGGCTGATGATGAACCGGAACATCGCAGCCCGGAAAGGCGCCGGTAATAAAGTACTGAGCGGTGGCAACCGTACGCTGCAGGCTGTTGGCGTAGGCGTAGACGCTGTCCGCCGGCGGACACTCGCCGGTGGTGACCATCCCCTGCTGCGCCAGCCATTCGCGCATATAGTGACCCATATAGACTTCCAGCACGCCGCCTTTAGTGGTCAGCTGTCCGCCCGGCACATCCCACTGCGGCCAGGCGCGGGGCGTTGACTGTTCAAGAACGCTGCCGTTATTGGCCAGCGGCGCCCGCAGGTTGTGGCGGCTCATGATAAGCCGTCCGGGGCCGTTTGCGCCGAGGCGCCCGCGCACAGTGCACTCAAAATAACCGCCGCTATCGCTGCTCTTTTCATCCTTTGTCCTCATCGTTTTTCGTCCTGATAGTGTGACAGATCCTGCGTCATATACCGGGCGCCATCGCGCAATATGATAAACTGAGCCGCACACAGTGAGTATGAGCAGAGAGCAGACGCAATGAAACCCGGGATTGAGTACACTTTTCACCATATCGGCATTCCGCTCGACGATGATAAAACGACGGGCAGCTACAGCGAAAAGGCGGGGATGTATACGGAGGATAATCCGGGCAAGTTTCGTATCCAGTGGCACCGCTTCACGCCGGACTCGCCGCTGCACCCGCTGCTGAAAACGGTGCCCCACGTGGCGCTCAAGGTCAGCGATCTCAAGGCCGCCATTGAAGGTGAAGAGGTGATTCTCGGGCCGTATGAACCTATTGACGGCTATTTCGTCGCCGTCATCAACGACAGCGGCGCGCCGGTGGAGCTGATTGAAACAACGCTCAGCGATGAGGAGATTTGGGGGCGTGCAAGGCGGGGAGAGGGAAGCCTCTATCGTACAAAATAAAAAACCCCGTCAACAGCGGGGCCTCGTTTTCATCTTTGACATGCGCGCGTCAGATATCGTCCATGGTGTGGGCAACGACGATCTCCAGCGTGCGGCGGATGGCGTCGGCGGTCGTCGCATCATCGGTGGTTTCGAGCGTTTTAATCAGCCACAAAATGAGCCCTTTATTGGTAATGTGGCCTTCGCTGGCCATGATACTGCCAATCGCCGCGGCAAGAATTGCGGATTCTTCGGCCAGCCTGTCGCCCGCAGTGCGGAAATGCTCGCCGAGTACGGTATCAGTCAGTGACGCGTAGATATCGGGATGGTGTTGAGTCATCTGTATCATTATTATTCGCCGTATAGAGGGTTATTGACCGCAGTGTCAGTGCATTTTCTTTCCACCGGCGTGCGACGCGCTGACGTCAAACCGGGGAAAACCATTTTTTCTGCTGCCGAAGTGGCTGTCTCTGTCAGCATTGCCTCCGCTCCCTACGGCAATGTCGCTGATTTCAGCAACGATGCTGACCAGCGCCTGGCGGCGCAGCGGATCGCGCTCGCTGCTCTCCATCGCTCTGAGTGCTGTTAACAAGCTTTGGGTGGTGATCGGACCTTTTGATTTCAGTAAAAAAAGCACCGCCTCGCCAATAAGCTCATCATTCAGGTTTTCGCTTTCACTTTTATTCATAAGTGCATCTCTGATTACCGCATTGCTCATCATCCGGAGCCATTCGCCCTGAGGGCGTGCTCCATCCCTGATCTCCGCGTGGCCCTCCCTCAGGATGCTCCGCCGGCGTTACCGGCAGAAGAGCTTGGTTCTATCAGCGCTCGAAAAGCATTCCGAGAAGCTGATGGTAGTGATTCTCTTGTTCAGCATCGTGCGCCTTCTCAAGACGCCCCAGCAGTTTGGTGCAGAGCATCTTGCGGTTCAGCGTTTTGCCGTCCCTCAAAATCTCAACGACAATCTGCCCCAGCGTTTCCTGCTGTGAAGGCACGGCTTTCTCTGAAAAATAGAGGGCAATCGCGCCTGCTGTATCGGGAAAGTAACCATTCTGCCGCATTATCATCTCCTGGATGTACAGTAATTTCCGTGTCCTTAACTAATGTTATACAACCATAAAACACTTGCACAAAAATGTGTACAAGTTTTTCATATTAATTTGATCAAAAAGTGCTAACAACGGAGATACAATAATTTAATAAAGCAGTGAGGCATCAAAAACTGTACATCACAATAAACACTTATGCACAGAGTCGATACAAGCAGGTCTTAAAGCTGTCGAAATGAAATCAACATGTGAATTAATTGTTGTTTTATAGAGGTTTTTTTTACGCATTCTGCTATTGTTGTCGCTCATTCACCGAACCAGGTTTTATCATGCTTACTACCATCCTGTATCGCAGCCACATTTGCGAAGGCGTAACCTTACAAGCTGTCGAGGAGATGGTTGCCATGGCCAGCGCCAAAAACAGCGAAGCAGATGTCACCGGCATCCTGCTGTTTAACGGCAAACACTTCTTTCAGCTGCTTGAAGGACCGGAGGAAAACGTCAAGACGATTTACCGCCACATCTGTCAGGACGAAAGACATTACAACCTCGTAGAGCTGCTGTGCGATTATGCGCCGGCCCGCCGCTTCGGGAAAACAGGAATGGAACTCTTCGATCTGCGTGAATATGAACAGGATCACGTTCTGCAGACCGTACTTGATAAAGGAACCACCCGCTACCAGCTAAAATACGATGACCGCGCGCTGCAGTTCTTCCGCACTTTTGTCGAGGCAAGGGAAAAGGAGAATTACTTTGAAATTCCGCCTGCCGACAGCTGGGATTTTGTCCCGGACGAGGAGGTTCAGCCCGCGCCGCTGCAGGTTGAGAAGCCGTCGGGCGAGTTTAGCTTCGCTTTTCAGCCTATTGTCGATCCCCTTGCGCGCCAGGTGGTTTCCCTTGAGGCCCTGCTGAGAACGCAGGACGGCAGCGCGCCGCTGGACTATTTTGCTTCCCTTGCAGGCGATGCGCTCTATGAAGCCGATTTGCGCAGCAAACAGGCCGCCTTTGCCCTGGCCGGACGCCTCGGGCTGAAGGAGCAGACGCTGGCGATCAATCTTCGGCCGATGACGCTGGTGAAGATCCCGGGCGCAGTCAGCTTTCTGCTGGAGGAGATCGCGCGCAACGGCCTGGTGCCGGAGCAGGTAACCATCGAGTTCACCGAGAGCGAAGTCCTCTCCAGGCTGGAGGAGTTTACGCGCGCCATCCGTGACCTCAAGGCGGCGGGGATAAGCGTCGCCATCGAGCATTTCGGCGCCGGCTTTGCCGGGCTGCTGCTGCTGTCGCAGTTTCAGCCGGATAAGATCAAAATCAACCGCGCCCTGATTCAGGATGTCCACAAAAGCGGGCCGCGGCAGGCCATCATTCTGGCGATTATCAAATGCTGTACATCGCTTGAAATCGCCGTCACGGCCGTAGGCGTCGAGAAGGCCGAAGAGTGGATGTGGCTTGAGTCCGCGGGAATCAGCGCCTTCCAGGGCAATCTGTTCGCCGCGCCGCGCCCGGAAGGGGTGGCGGAAATCCTCTGGCCTGAGAAAAAGACGATTTTTTAACGTCCAGACCCGGCCTGCGCGCTCCCGCGCAGGCCCTATCTCCGCTTTTTGTATAGTATTTTCTCTTTATTATCCCCCTCTCACTTTTTAAACCGCAATAAAGCAGAGTTTATCAATACGATAAACGACCTTTGACATACCTCTATTCATTTGTACAATAAAAAAGGTATTGTACAAATTACGGAACGCAATAAACGTACATCCGGATGTACAGGCTTCAGAGAGAGGGAGTATGGCCTTTTACAGTATTGGTGATGTCGCCGAGCGATGCGGCATTAACCCGGTTACGCTTCGGGCGTGGCAGCGGCGCTATGGTCTGCTCAAGCCACAGCGCAGCGAGGGGGGACACCGCCAGTTTGATGAAGAGGATATTCAGCGTATTGAAGAGATCAAGCGCTGGATTAAAAACGGTATACCTGTCGGTAAGGTAAAAGCGCTGCTCGAGGGTAGCGAAAGCGTGGTCCTCGATCAGAGCTGGTCGACGATACAGGATTCACTGCTAACCGTACTGCGGCAGGTACGCTCCGCGGGGCTGCGCAGCAAAATCAAAGCGCTGGCGCGGGAAAATACGCCCGATGCGCTTATCGACAACGTTTTTCTTCCGGTGCGCCAGCGGCTTAGCCTCGATCAGAACACCGCCCGGGCAATGTGCAGCCTGCTTGACGGCGTGCTGATTGAGTTTATCGCCACCTGCCTCGCCGCCGCCCGCAGAGAGCCGGGCAAAGAGGCGTTGCTGATCGGCTGGGAAACAGACGATCCCACCCGCCTGTGGCTTGAGGCATGGCGGCTTTCGCGCCAGGGCTGGCATATTGACGTACTGGCGGACCCTCTTGATGCCCCGCACCCGGAGTTTTTCCCCGGGCAGCAGATCATGCTATGGACCGGCAAAACCCCTACCCCGCATCAGCAGGAGCAGCTAAAGCACTGGCGGGAACAGGGTTATACGATTAACTTCCACAATAGCTGAGCGCACCCTCCCCTATCGGGAGGCGCTCACCGCCACCGCGTGCTGACCGCATTCGTGTCTGCGGCGGTTCATCTCTCTTGTTACCGCAGCATCATTGAGCCACTGCTGCACGCCCAGCAGCTTTTTTAGCCCGTGCTGACGATGGGTGTAGATCGTTTTTCCCGCCAGGCCGGTGTGCAGAGACTGCGACTTAACCGACTGCCCCTGGTAGTAGTGCAGGACAGCATTCAGCTCCCTGAAGGAGAGACCGTTAGCGCAGCAAAAACCCGGCCCGGCGTCCTCTCTTGCGGCAAACTCAATCAAGGGGTAATGGCCGTACGTCAGGCTCTGGCAGGGATCTGACGAACTGCCGAACCGCACATTGCGGAGCTTATTTTTGTTCCTCAGTAGTGAATGCAGGGTCCCGTATAACCAGCAGGCCGGTAGCCTGCTGAAAATAGTCACGTCGCTGCGCGCGGAGGAATGTTCGAGCCACAAAATGAGCTTTTTTAGCGACAGCAGGATAGTGCACAGGTCGCCCTGTAAAAATACTATCAGCTGCGTTTGCTCACCCTCGTCAATTATTTCCTGCTCCTCGCCACTTAATTCCTCAGTGGCATGCATAACCCTAATTGGGTATATTCCACGCTGACTCAATAAATTTGACATACCCACCCAGGTATAGCTGCAGGCGGAAATAATGGCATAATATTTATGCTGCCGTCCGCCGTCCTTCATGCCCCAGACCATATCACCTCCTGTAATAGGTTAATTTATGTGTAAGATCATGTTATTGCTAACGCGTCAGATTTAACGCACCACCGCCATATTAAATGAAGACTCAGATAAGAGCGCGCTCACAATAACAAAGGCGGCGGTGTATCACCATATCCCAATTTCAAAAAAAATAATATCTTACATTTTCCTGCGGCGATTATTTACCCTCAGGGTCTGGCTTTTATCATCTGTACAATATTGAGTTTATTTCCACTTAAAATAAATTAAGCACGAAAATATTATTTACACTGTTTATGGCGGCACACCTTAACCTACGCTAATACGATAATAGCTAAAGATTTTTCTTACCTGTACCGACCACAGACGTTGCCGGACGATGTATAATTACAGAAGTCACCGAGAGACATAGAAGTGACCACAATCACAACTCACAATACGTTTTACGTAGGCTTACTATGGACAGCACTATTTCGCCCGAAGCGCTGCTGCGCAGAAGGGACATCATTAAAGGTAATGAAAACTTCTTACAAGCCATTAAGGAGCACTACGCTATTAATGATAAGATCTACAAGCAGCAGCCGCTGTTTTATAAAACCATTTTGCAGGAGTCGCGATTTAACATCGTCCTGTCAATATGCTGCTTCGTGTTTGGCAACCAGGCATCGTGCGTTTCTGAAATAAAAACCCTGTGCGCCCGCTATAAAATAGCCAGCCCCAATAGCGTGATTGCCCTGGTAACGCTGCTAAAAACCAGCGGTCGAATTACCACCTGGCGCAGTAGCGATGACCGCCGAAAAGTGCTGATCGCGCCGACGCAAAAAGGGCTGGATGAGCTGAAGCGCTATATGGCCGGGGCCTTTCGCCCCGTTGGCATATTGTATCCTGCCTACAATATAAATTTAGACCTGCTGGATAATGAAAATATGCGCCACGGCTTTTTTCGCCGCGCCGCCGAGTATCTTTTTCGCGGCGTCACCTTCAGTAAAATATATCCCGAAATTAGTCTGTTTATTGACAAAGACGGCGGTCGGATGATTGCCCTGCATCTCTATCTGCAGGCCGTTGCCCAGCGCGGTACGCGGGGCGCGGTCATTGAGTACTCCGCCAGCGCGCTGGCGAAAGAGTTTTTTGTTTCGCGCATCCACGTCAGCAGAATGATCAAGGCGGCGGAGAATGCGGGTTATCTGAGGGAGCGAAAGGACGGCCTGCTCGATATCTTCCCCGCGTTTATGCAACTGATAGAGAACTACGTCGGTCTTTATCTTGCCTATACCACCCACTATCTCAATATCCATCCCCGCAGTCCGAAATAGCAGGCCGGGCGACGCGCGTCGCCCGGCCTCAGCCTATCGCTCGCGCAGCGCCTCTTTGGCTTTATTGAGCGGCTTAAGCAGATAGTCGAGCACCGTTTTACTGCCGGTTTTAATGTCGACGGTGGCGATCATGCCGGGGAAAATGGGAAACGCCTTGTGCTGCTTATTGACCAGGTGGTTACTGTTGGTGCGAATGTAAACGCGATAGTAGTAAACATCCCGCTTGACCTCATCCTGCAGCGTATCCGGTGAGATCATCGTGACCTCGCCCTCCAGACCGCCGTAAATGGAGTAGTCGTAGGCGGTTATCTTGACCAGCGCCTTTTGCCCCGGATGGATAAAGGCGACGTCGCGAGGCGAAATTTTGGCTTCGATCAGCATCTGATCGTCCAGCGGGACGAGGGTCATCAGCTTGCCGTTGGGCGGAATAACGCCGCCGACGGTGGTCACTTCAATATCCTTGACGATGCCGCGAACGGGCGCGACAAAGGTTAGCCTGGTCAGGGAGTCTTCGCGGCCCCTCATCACCGAGCGCTGGGCTTCGATTTCGGCATTGGCCTTCGACAGCTCTTCGCGGGAGCGAACGTAGTAGTCGTTCTGCATTTCAGTGATTTTATTCTCCAGCTCATTCTTCTGCCGCTGCAGGCGGAGCACTTCGACATTACTCGCCGCCCCCTGCTTGACCAGCGGAAGCGTCATCGACAGCTCTCTTTGCACCAGCGCCACGCCCTGACGTAAGCCCGCCAGCCCTTTCTCCAGGCTCTCGCGGCGGGACTTATAGAGCGCCGTTTCCTGGCGCACCAGTTCCGGCGAGTCGTCCAGCTCTTCGGGAAAATGCAGTTCAGCGCCGTTCACTTCGGCGTTGAGTCTTGCGGCGGTCGCCAGGGCCGCATTCAGCCGGGACGCGCTCTCCAGCACGCCGGACTCGGTTTTGGTTCTGTCCAGTTGGGCCAGCTGCTGGCCGCGCTCGACGATATCCCCTTCGTGCACCATCAGTTTGTAGATGATCCCCCCTTCCAGCGACTGGATCACCTGCTCGTGGGAGGACGGGATCACCTTGCCGCTGCCGGTCGTCACCTCATCGAGGCTAAACAGGCTGGCCCAGATAAGAAAGGCTGCCAGCATCGCCGAGAGGCTCCAGGCAACCAGCATAGAAGGCGGCAGCGCCGGCTCACGCAGCCGGCTGTTGAATCGCGTAAAGTCACTCATACTATTCCCACCGTCTTATTGGTTGCCGGCTGCATTTTGACCGTGCGCTGCGCCACCTGCGGCGGCGCCATGCCGTGCTCGCCCAGGATCTTCTCTTTCGGGCCGTCCATAACGATCTTGCCGCCTTCCAGGACGATGATTCTGTCGACGAGTTCGAGAATTGGCAGCCGGTGGGTTGCCACGATGAGCGTTCTCTGTTTGCCCAGCCACTGATTAAGGTGGTGAATAAACTGCTTCTCGCTGACCTCATCAAGCCACGCCGTGGGCTCATCCAGCAGCAGGATATTGGGCGAGGTCAGCAGCGCGCGGGCCAGCAGCAGAGACTGGCGCTGCCCGCCGGAGAGTCCCGCCCCGCCTTCGGTTATCAGATAGTTAAGTCCGACTTTCTGCTTGCGCACGAACTCCAGCGCGCCGCTGATGGTCAGCGCCTGTTGGATCTCTTCATCGCTGGCGAGCGGATTGCCCATCAGGATGTTGTCGCGCACGGAGCCAAAAAATAGCCGCGCCTGCTGGCTGAGCAGCTGCATATCGCGCCGCAGATCCGCCGGGTCAAGGTGGCTCAGCGTAATATCATCAAGCTGGATAGCCCCCTGCTGCGGATCCTGCATCCCCGCCAGCAGCTGCAGCAGCGTACTTTTCCCGGAACCGTTCCGCCCGAGAATGGCGATGCGCTCCCCGGCGCGAATAGTTAGCTTCGGCAGCGTCAGTACGTTGATTTTCTCCTCTTCGTCGTAGTAAAAACTGACGTTTTCGAGGTGGTAATTACCGCGCAGCTGCGCCTTGTGCACCCGCTTGCCGTGCAGCGGATCGTCGATAGGCTTCTGCATCAGGTCGTCGAGGCCTTTACGGGCGACTTTCGCCGACTGCCAGCGGGAAAGCACGCCGGAGATCTGCGACAGCGGCGCAATGGTACGCGACGCAAGAATAGAAGTACCGACCAGCGCGCCGGTGGTCAGGTCACCGGCGATAACCAGATAGCAGCCCACCAGCAGCACCACGGCGTAGACTATCGACTGCACCTCCTGCGTCCAGGTCATCAGCAGGCCGGTCAGCCAGCGCTGCTTCATGCCGACGGTCGCCGCCACGTCGTTACAGTTATTCCACTGGTTCTGAAAGCGCTGCTCGGCGCGCATCAGCTTGATATCTTCAAGCCCCTGCACCACTTCCACCAGCGTCGCGTTGCGGATAGCCGACTCGCGCATCCCTTCGCTGGAGAGCTCCCCCAGCGGCCGCTGGACCAGCAGGCCGGGGATCAGCAGCAGCGGCACCGCCAGCAGCACCACCAGCACCAGCGGGCCGCCGATCATCCAGAGGATAAAGACAAAGAGCAGGAAGAAAGGCAGATCGGAAATCGCGGCGATAGTCGTGGAGGTGATAAGCTCGCGCACCGACTCCAGCTCGCGGATCTGGGCGATAAACGATCCGGTGGATTTCGATTTTGCGCCGTTTTTTATGCGCATGGCGTGGGCGAACACCCGCTCGGAGATGCGCAGGTCGGCGCGCTTACCGATTTTGTCGGAAATATGCACCCGCAGCATGCGCATGGTAAATTCAAAAGCAATCGCCAGCATGACGCCGCTGAATAACACCCACAGCGTCGGCTCGGACTGCGATGGCACCACCCGGTCATAGAGCTGCATGGAAAACAGCATCCCCGATAGCGCCAGCACGTTAGCGACCATGGCTACCAGCATAATGTCGCCGTAGCGGCGCCAGTCCTTCAGGGCCAGCTGCCAGAACCAGTTTTTCTCATAGGGCTTAATATACTCATCGACTCGCGCATCCGGCACGGACTCCAGCGGGCGCAGGACAACCGTGGTTTTAAGCCGCGTGCCCAGCTCCTCCAGCGTCAGAACCGTCTCCTGGCCGCCGTCGCCGCTGAACTGAACGCTGACCCGTTCATCTTTATCCATGCGCGTAATCACGCCTACCTGACCGCCGGTAAATTCGGCGATCACCGGCAGACGCCAGGGATCGAGCAGCGAGGCGTTAGCGGGCACGATGCGAAAGCCGAGCCCCAGCTGGCGCGCCATATCCTCCAGCACCTGCAGGCGGGGAGACTGGCTTTCGTGAGTAATGGTGACCCGGACGTGCTCCTGAGAAAAGTCCAGACGATAATGCTTTGCGATAACGAGCATGGCCTGCAGCCACGGCTCATAGAGAGGGTGTGTAGTCATAACATTACTTCCTGTCGGGCACCAACCTGGCGCCGCAAAATGATATCCATGTCCAACAGCCGGGCCCTGCTTATGAAGTACCCGGCCACCAGAATATCAGAAATCTCTTACTAACAGTGCAGGTAAAAAAAACAGGCGGGGAATCGCTTCCCCGCCCGCCGGGTGGCGACTACACCACGAGCAGCTGGTGGTTAGCCAGCAGCGTGGCAAGGTCGGTCTGCACCCCGTTCAGCGTGACCACATCGGTCGGATTAAAGTTGCCTCCGGAGCCATCGCGGTCAATATGAATGGTGGTGCTGCTGCCGTCGGTGGTCACCTTGATGAAATCAAGGATGTTCCCGGCGCTGGCATCGAGGGTGGCAACGCCATCCACGTAGTGCGCCGATCCGGTCCCCGTATAGCCGCTGTCGCTCAGCAGTTCGCGCAGGTCGATACGATCGGAGTCCGCCGTACCTTCCCAGGTGCCCACCGTAAAGCCGTTAACCGTATCGTGACCGTTACCGCCGGTCGCGTCGGCGGCGTTAATCAGCTTATAGAGCAGCGTATCGTGGCCGCCGTTACCGATGTTGAAGGTGTCGTTGCCGCCGCGGCCTTCGAACAGGTTATTGCCGCTGTTGCCGGTAATAACGTCGTCGTGGCTGGAGCCGGCGATGCCTTCGATGTCGGTAAAGGTCGAGGTGTTGTAGCCGGTCGACTGCGCGGTACCTTTACTCAGATCGGCGGTAATCCCTACCGTGGAGTTGCGGAAATCCACAATATCCATACCGCCGGTGGCGCTCCAGGTTTCGTGATCGGACTGCGATTCCCAGCCGCCAGCGCCCTTGTAGGTATAGGTTCCCGTATCGGCAATAAAGGTATCGTTGTAGCCGGTGCCGGTTAACGTACCTTCATGTTTGCCGGTGCCTGCTTCAGCGGTAACGGCATAGTTATCGTGTGCAGCCCCTGCCGTCAGGCCGTCCCAGGTCGTCGTCTTCGGTACACCGTTTATCTGATACACCATTTCCGCACGGTAAATCTCATCTGCTTTCAGCCCATAAAAACTGAGCAGCGCTGACGAGTCGTTAATACCCATACCAGACTGTGCATTCAGCACTTGTGCCGAAACCAACTGATTATTCGAATCATACAATTTGACGGTATTCCCGAAATAAGCGTTGATTCCCTGGCTGTCGACGATTTTCAAATGGATCGCCGTACCGTCAGCAACGTCATTAGTATTGCGCTGCAGTTCGACCTTGCCGTTCTGGCGCATGATCAGAAGATCTTGTTTACCGTCCCAGTCATAATCGACCAACGCAGCACTCGCCACTCGGGAAGATGATGCGTCCCCAAATTTAGAGGCCGTGAAGCTGACGTTATTGTTAACGATACCGCCGTTGGTATAGAGGTATGACTGGGTTGTCGTTGCCAACTTGATGATGTCCATTTTACCGTCGTGGTTCCAGTCAACGGCAATGCTCACGTTACCCTCGAATTTATCCGAAGAAGCTGTGCCAATGGCTTGCAACGCTCCCAGATTACCGGATTTATCGTTCAGCATGAGGCCACCGACCGTGCTGGAACGCGTCATTCCCATAAACAGATCCATCGAGCCGTCGCCGTTGAAGTCTGCCCAGGTCATGCTGACAGCATTATTAGCCGCCCCTGAGCCAGTGGCGCTATACATCGTATTGGTAAAGTTCTGGCCCCAGACAAAGTTGCCATCCCCCGTGTTGATCATTGTCGACAGCGCATAATTATTGCTGCCATTGGTTGTATGCTGCGCAATATCAACCCGTCCATCGTTGTTAAGATCAACACCCGATGCTTCAATCAGGCTATTGTAATTCCCCACTTTTGCGCCGGAGACAAAGGTACCGTACGTACCACCACCAGAATCACCCTGCAGTACGCCGTTAGTGTTGCGCATGAAAGTACGTGAATCTGGACCGCCTGCATCACCAAGGACAAAGTCAATATATCCGTCACCCTGAATATCAATCGCCACTATGGACCCGTACCAGATGTCCTGATTACCCATCATGGCGCGCGTGATAGTCATATTATCAAAGGATCCATCGCCATTGTTCGTCAGTTGCCGCATCGTTGAATAGCTGGTGCCCATTGCCAGCACATCCGAGAGGCCATCGCGGTTAATATCTGCAAATGTTCCTGACGTATAGTTACCTGCGATGTCGAACTTAGTACCGATGGTATAGCTGTTCTGACCACTCGCAGTCCCTATTTGTCCGTTAGTCAGAACAGTCCACAGGCCATCCTCATTTAATGAATAAGCGCCTGAATACGAGCTTCCTGCCGAGGTCACCGTCCACCCCGGCACCATCGATGCCTCAGCCCCTACCGTAACGTTACCGTGCATCACGCCCGCGGTATTGCCGTTACCAGCGCTGCTTCTGACCAGCGTTGCTACATCATAGGCTTCTGCCTTGACAGCCAACGCGTCAAAGTCCGGCACCTGCAGATACCAGGTATGGCTATCCGGGTCGACAACCACTGCCCCTCCCTTCTCAGAGGTATAGGTCTTACCGTTCACCGTTACCGTCAGATACTCGCCGTTCTTCAGCGCCGCGTTAAGCTCACCGCTAATGATCGGCGTGGTATCCGTTGTGGTCAGATCGGTCACCTTAGCGACCGTCGTCGGTACGGTGGTATCCACCTTCAGTACCCACTCTCCTGACTCAACGTAGTTACCCGCTCTGTCCGTGACGCGCACGATATAGCTGTGGTTGCCGTCGGTCAGGCCGCTGTCGTTAAACGTCCAGCTGGTTGTTCCGTTGGTGACAAGCTGTCCCAGGCGCTTACCGTCGCGATAAAGCTCGGCGATTTCGCCGTCGGCCAGCGGCTGATTGAGCGAGCCGTTGATGACCGGGGCGGTATCGTCAGTGGCAAAATCGGCGCTGAGATTGGCTCCCTGCCGCTCGCCCTGGTCATCGGCATAGCCGACAATCTGACCATGGGTCTCCGGCGGCGTGGTATCCACCGTTACCACCTGCTGCGCGGTGGCGCTGGTGTTGCCCGCATCATCCTTGACCCGCACCATATAGGTGTAGTTGCCGTCGGCCAGCTCGCGGGTATCCTCATAGCTCCAGACCTTATCGGTGACCGTCAGGTCAATCCAGGTCTTGCCGCCGTCGAGACTTATCTGCGCGTGCTCATCCTTCGCCAGCACCTGGTCGAGCGTGCCGTGGAGGGTCAGCGTCTTATCCATGGTGACAAAGTCGCTGCCGGATGAGCCGGTGTCTTCCGTGATGCCGGTGATCTTAATGCCGTACTCCGGCGCGGTGGAATCAACCCTGACATCCTGCGACGCCGTGGAGTTGCCCACGTTGCCCGCCAGATCGACAATCCGCACCTCGTAGCTGTGAATACCGTCTGCCAGCGAGCGCACGTCGCTGTAGCGCCACTGGGTACCGGCAACGGTCGCGTCAATCCAGGTTTTCCCGCCGTCGAGGGTTATCTGGACAAACTCCCCGGCGCCCAGCGCCTGGGAGAGCGACCCGTGCAGCGTGTAGGACTTCGCGCTGGTCAGATAGTCGCTGTCGCTGACGCCGGTATCCAGTTCGATGCGGTCTATGGTTATCGTCGCATCCGGCGGCGTGGTATCCACCGTCACCGCCTGGCTACCGTGGGCGCCGACGTTGCCGGCGGCGTCAATCACGCGGACATCGTAGTTGTAGATGCCGTCGGTCAGCGTGCGGCCATCAACGTACTTCCAGGTATTGCCGATAACCGTGGCCATCTGCCAGGTATTACCGCCGTCGATACTGATCTGCACGTATTCGCCGTCGGCCAGGGTTTTGCCCAGCGCGCCGTTGATCGTCAGAGACGTATCGTTAGTAATGAAGTCGTTGCCGCCGCGGCCGGTATCGTCGCTGATGCCGGTGAAGCTGATGGTCTTGCTATCGTCAGGCGCGACGGTATCAATGGTGACCACTTTGCTGTTTTCCGCGCTGACGTTACCCGCATCGTCAATCACCCGGAGCTGGTAGTTGTACTTACCATCCGCCAGCGTGCGGCCGTCGACCCACGTCCAGCGGGTACCGCTGACGTCAACATCAACCCAGTTGTTGCCGCCGTCGATGCTGATCTGCGCATGGTCGCCCTTGCCGAGCGCGGCGCCGAGCGTACCCTGCAGGCTGATCTGCTTATCTGCGGTAATAAAGTCGGTCGAACTCAGCCCGGTATCCTGCAGAATGGCGTCAATGGTAATTGTTGACGCCTCCGGCTTCGTGGTATCGACAATCACGTGTTGGGTATTGCCCGGATTAACGTTACCCGCAGCATCAACGACCCGTACCTGATACTCGTAGTCGCCGTCTGCCAGCGTGCGGCCATCCGCATACTGCCAGGTGGTGCCCGTTACCGTCAGGTCAATCCAGGTCTTGCCGCCGTCGATGCTGATTTGCGCCGTCTCATCCTTACCGAGCTGCGCCGTCAGGGAGCCGTTGATAACCACGCTGGTATCATTGGTAATGAAGTCATTCCCCTTCAGCCCGGTATCGTTCTGCAGAGCGTCGATGCGGATATCCATGGACGGCGGCGTTAAGTCAACCGTCAGGCCGTGATTAACATCCGCGCTATTGCCGATCGCATTGCTCACCTTCGCATTAACGGTATAGGAACTGCCGTCCGCCAGCGCCGCAACATCGGCGCTGCCGACGGTGCAGGACCATGCGCCGCCCGCCATCACTTCCGCGGTGTACGATTTACCGTTGAGGGTAATCGTCACCGTCTGGCCTGCCGGTGCGGAGGTCGTACCGCTGACCACCAGCGCAACGCCGTGCTCCGCCGCGTTGATAACATCATCACCCGAGAGCGTGTTGATGGAGATGGTCGGCACTTCACCGTTGAGCGTTACGTCGCGGGTAACGCCGCCCGGGTTACCGGCCTTATCGGATACGCGGGCTTCGATGGTGTAGGTCCCGTCGGCGGTACCGAGGAAGTCGCGGCCCGGGATATTGACGGACCACTTGCCGGCGGCATTCACCGTTGCCCGATACTCGTGGCCGTTGAAGGTCACGGTAACAACCTGCCCCTCTTCGGCATCGGCGGTACCGCTAATGGTCTGCCCCGCTTTCTGCTCATCGCTATTGATGGCATCGTCGCCCGCAACTTTATCAATCGTCACGGTCGGCGGCGTAGTATCCACGGTGATGTCGCGCGTGGTGCTGCCGCCGTTGCCGGCCTTATCGTCTACCGTCGCGGTCACCGTCAGCTTGCCCTGAGGCAGCGCGGCCAGCGCATCGGCCGGAACATCCAGCGTCCAGGTGCCGTTGCTGGTGACCTGCGCCGTCCAGGACTTGCCGCCCAGGGTGACGGTCACCGTCTGGCCCACTTCGGCGCTGGAGGCGCCGCGAATGGTCAGCGGCAGCAGCTTCTCGGCGGCGTTAATCACGTCGTCGCCGGAGATGGTTTCAATACTGACCACCGGCGGCGTGGTATCCACGCTGACGATGTGCGTATCCTGACCGCTGTTGCCCGCGCTGTCGGTTACCGCGACGGAGACCGTATAGTGGCCGTCGACGATAGCCGCCAGATCCGTCGCCGGTACCCTCGCACTCCAGGCGCCGTCTGCGCCGATGGTCGCCGGGTAGTTTTTGCCATTCAGCGTCACCGTCACCGGCGTGCCCTCGGCAATCTCCTTGCTGGTGCCGCCAATGATCAGCTCGCTGCCGATCTCCTGCTTGTTAATCACGTCGTCGCCGGAGATCGTGCCGATGGTGATGGACACTGACGCCGTGTTGACAACGATCTCGTGGCTTGCGGAGCTGCTGTTACCCGCGCTGTCCGTCGCCGTCGCCGTGATGGTCGTTTTACCATCCTTCAGCGCGGCTACCGCATCGGCAGGTACGCCGACCAGCCAGTTGCCGCTGGCGTCAACGGTGGTGACATACTCCTTGCCGTCAATGCTGACCACCACCCGGTCGCCCGTCGTCGTGCCCGTTGCCTTACCGCTGATAATCTGCGCCTGGCCGTGCTCAACGTGGTTGATGATGTCGTCTTCGGCCACCTTATTGAAGGTCACCACCGGCGGCGTCGTATCGACCGTAATCGCTCTGTCGGCGCTGCCGAGGTTACCGGTCTGGTTAGTGACGCTGGCGGTAATGGTATAGTCCTTGTCCGTCATGCCCTGCAGGCCGGTCGCCGGGATATCCAGCGACCAGGCGCCGCCGAGGCCCACCGTGGTCTCATAACTGTGGCCGTTGAGGGTCACCGTGATCTTCTGACCGGCCTCCGCCGTGGTGGTGCCGGATACCGTGACGGCCTCCGCGACTTCTTTACCGTTGAGGACGTTATCGCCGGCAACGGTATTGATGGTCACCGCCGGCGCCGAGGTATCCACCGTCAGCGTGGCGTCTTTGCTGACGCTGTTGCCGATGGCGTTCTTCGCCGTCGCGGTCAGGACGTAGTTCGCCTCGCCCAGTCCGGCCAGATCGGCGGCTTTCACCGTCAGCGACCAGGTTCCGTTCTCAGCCGTGGTGGCAACGTACTCCTTACCGTTCAGCGTGACGGTCACTTTGGTGCCCGCCGCCAGGTTAGCGCTGCCGCCGCTGACCAGCAGATCCAGCCCCTTCTCCGCCGCATTAAGGATGTTATCCCCGGCAATCGCGTCAAAGGTCAGGACGGCAACCGCGCTGCTTACCAACACATCCTGATGGGCGTGGCCGGTATTGCCCGCCGTGTCGGTCACGGCGACATTCACCGTGACCGTACCGTCCTGCAGGCTCTCAATGACGCTTGCCGGGACGCCGACGCTCCAGTTGCCCTTCGCGTCAACCGCCGTCGTCCAGGTCTCCGTACCGATGGTAACCTCAACCTTGTTACCGGCATCGGCGCCCTTCGCGGTACCGCTGATAACCTGCGCCTGGGTGTGCTCCTCAGTGTTAATAACGTTATCGCCCGCCACGGGGTCAATCGTCACCGACGGCGCGGTCACGTCAACCTGCACGTTGCGCGTTGCCGTTGTCGTATTACCCGCTTTATCCGCAACGACTGCCGTGACGTTCAGCGGCCCGTCGGTAAGTCCCGCCATACCGCTAACCGGAACATCCAGCGTCCAGCTGCCGTCGGCCCCCACGGTTGCCGCGTAGTCGTGCTGGTTAAAGGTGACCGTCACCGTCTGTCCGGCTTCCGCCGAGCTGGTGCCGCTGAGGGTCAGCGCTTTACCCGCTTCTTCCGCGTTGATGATGTTGTCCGCGGCGACAGTATTTATCGTGACGCCCGGCGCTACGGTATCCACCGTAAACTCGCGGCCCGCCGAGGCGCTATTGCCCGCAGCGTTAGTGACGCTCACCTGCACGCCGGCGCTGCCGTCCTTCAGGGAAAGCATATCGGACGGCGAGACTTTGTAGCTCCAGGTGCCGTCGGCCGCCACGGTAGTGGTAAAGGTCTTACCGCCGAAGGCAATCGTCACCTGCCGGCCTTCGCCGACGTTGCCGGTGGCGCCCGACAGCAGCAGCTCCTGGCCTTTCTCAAGCGCGTTGACCACGTTGTCGGCGGTGACCGGGTTGATGCTTATCGACACATCAGACAGATCGACCTTCACGTCGTGGGTAATGTGAACCGGATTGCCCGCTTCGCTGGTGCCGGCAACGGATACCTGCACCTTGCCGGCGCCCAGGGCGCTAACGTCCGCCTTCGGTACCGCCGCACTCCAGGTGCCGTCTGCCAGCACCGTCCCCGCGTAGTCTTTACCGTTAATAGTTACCGTCACCGCAGACCCCGCCTTCAGGCCGTCGCTGCTGCCGGTGACCATCAGATCCTGGCCGTGCTCGATGCGGTTGATCACATCGTCGCCCGCCACGGTATCGATACGCAGCCCCGGCAGGTTGGCGTCGATGGCAAACCCGCGCTCGCCGCCGCCGGTGTTGCCGTGGCCGTTCGTCACGGAGGCCGTGACCTTCAGGCCGCCGTCGCCCAGCGCCGTCAGATCCGCCGACGGTACGTTCACCGTCCAGCTCAGATCCGCCTGCACCTTCGCCGTATACGCCTTACCGGCGATAGTCACGGCCACGGTGTCGCCCTCCGCCGCATTGATGACGCGGCCGGTGATGCTCTGGCCCGCCTCAATTTCGGCTTTGTTCATCACATCATCACCGGCGATGGCGTTGATAATCACGTACGGCAGCGCCGTATCGACCTGCAGATTGGCGCTGGCGCTGGCGCTGTTGCCGATGCTGTTGGCCGCCGTGGCGCTGAGGACATAGTTCGCCTCGCCCAGCGCCGCCAGATCCATCGGTTTCACCGTCAGGGTCCAGCTGCCGTCCGCCGCCGTGGTGGCGGTGTAGGACTTGCCGTTCAGGGTCACGGTCACCGTCGTACCCGCCGCCAGGTGGGTACTGCCGCCGCTGACCACCAGATCCTGACCTTTCTCAACGGCGTTGAGGATGTTGTCCTGGGCGATGTCGTTAAAGGTAATAGTCGGCGCATCGCTGCTGACGACAACCTTACCGTCCTTGCTGCCGACGTTACCCGCCGCGTCGGTGACGCTGACGCTGACCGCCACGTCGCCGTTGGCGAGCGACGAGATAACGTCTGCCGGGACGCCCACGCTCCAGTAGCCGTCGGCGTTGAGCACGGTGGTATAGGTGTGCCCGGCGATGGTCACCGTCACCTTATCGCCCGCGGCGGCGCCGGTAGCGGTACCGCCGATCACCTGCGCCTGGCTATGCTCGGTGCTGTTGATCACGTTGTCGCCGGCGATGTCATTGATGGTGACAACCGGCACGCTGACGTCAACCGTCAGGCTGCGGTCGGCCGAGGCCGGGTTACCGGCCCTGTCGGTTACCGATGCCGTAACCTTCACGCTGCCGTCGTGCAGCGCGGCCAGATCGGCCGCCGGGACGTCAAGCGTCCAGCTGCCGTTAGCGCCTGCGGTCGCGGTGTAGCTGTGACCGTTGAGCGTTACCGTGACCTTCTGACCGGCCTCCGCGCTGCTGGTGCCGCTCACGGTCAGCGGTTGCCCCGCTTCCGCCGCGTTCAGCATGTCGTCGCCGCTCAGGGTATTGATAGCAATCGCCGGTGCCACGGTATCGACCAGATAGTCGTGACCCGCAGACGCGCTGTTGCCCGCCGCGTTAGTGACGCTCACCTGCACGCTGGCGCTGCCGTCCTTCAGGGTCGCCAGATCGGCTGCCGGCACCGTGAAGCTCCAGACGCCGCCCGCGCCGACGGTGGTGGTGTAGATGTGACCGCCGAAGGCAATGGTCACCGTCTGGCCTTTCTCCACGTTACCGGTGCTGCCGGTGAGGAGCAGATCCTGCGCCTTCTCGGCGGCGTTGATCACGCCGTCTGCCGTGACCGGATCGACGCTGATAGCGACGCTTGCGAGATCGACAATCACGTTATGGTCAATCTGCACCGGGTTGCCCGCTTCGCTGGTCCCCGAGACGATCACTTTTATCGGCCCGGCGCCCAGTTCGCCGACGTTCTCTTTCGGGATTGCCGCGCGCCAGGTACCGTCCGCCAGTACGGTAGCCGCATAATTTTCACCGTTGAGGGTGACCGTCACCGCCGAGCCAGGCTTGAGGCCGTCGCTGCTGCCGGTGACGATCAGATCCTGCTTGTGCTCGATACTGTTGATGATATCGTCGCCCGCCACGGTGTTGATACGCAGGCCCGGCAGGCTGGCATCGATGGTGAAATCGTGCTTACCGCTGCCGGTGTTGCCGTGACCGTTGGTCACCGTGGCAACCGCGCTCAGGCGACCGTTGCCGAGCGCCGTCAGATCCGCCGCCGACATATTCACCGTCCAGCTCAGATCGGACTGCACGATAGCGGTGTACTCTTTGCCGGTACCGGTAATGGTGACGGTGACCACATCGCCGGCCGCTGCGTTAACGACGCGGCCGCTGATGCTCTGGCCCGCCGCCACTTCGGCGGCGTTCACCACATCATCTCCGGCAACGCTGCCGATGATGACGTACGGCGAGGCGGTATCCACCAGCAGGTTCGACGTCGTTTCAACGCTGTTGCCGATGCCGTTAGACGCCGTCGCGCTCACGACGTAGTTCGCTTCACCCAGCCCGGCCAGGTCGGCGGCGGCAATGGTCAGAGACCAGCTGCCGTCGTTTGCGGTCGTGGCGGTGTACTGCTTGTGGTTCAGCGTGACCGTTACGGTAGTGCCAGGATTGAGATTGGCGCTGGTGCCGCTAATGACCAGATCCTGGCCCTTCTCGCCGGCATTCAGCACGTTATCAACGGCAATGTCGGCAATGCTGAGCGATGCCTGACCGCTGCTGACCAGCACGTTCTGCTGATTGCTGCCGACGTTACCCGCCGCATCGGTGACGGACACCGCCACGGTCACCGTGCCATCGTGCAGCGCCGAGATGACGCTCGCCGGGATGCCCACGCTCCACTTCAGATCCGCGTCCAGCACCGTGGTGTAGGTATGGCCATCAATGGTCACCGTCACCTTATCGCCCGCGCCTGCGCCCGGGGCCGAGCCGCTGATAATCTGCGCCTGGCCGTGCTCGGTGGTATTGATGACGTTATCGCCGGCAATCTTATCGATGGTCACATCCGGCTTAACCGTATCGACGCCGACGTTATGGGTTGCCGACGCCGGGTTACCCGCTTTATCGGCCACTTTCGCGATAACCTGCGCGCTGTCGCCGGTCATGCCCGCCAGGTCGGCGGCCGGAACAATCAGCGTCCACTTGCCGTCTGCCCCGACGGTTGTGGTGTAGTCGTGCTGGTTAAAGGTGACCGTCACCGTCTGCCCGGCTTCCGCCGTGCTGGTGCCGCTGAGGGTCAGCGCTTTACCCGCCTCTTCCGCGTTGATGATGTTGTCGCCCGCGACCGTATCTACCGTGACCGTCGGCGCCGCGGTATCCACCGTGAACTCGCGGCCCGCCGAGGCGCTGTTGCCCGCGGCGTTAGTGACGCTCACCTGCACGCTGGCGCTGCCGTCCTTCAGGGAAAGCATATCGGACGGCGAGACTTTGTAGTTCCAGGTACCGTCTGCTGCTACGGTGGTAATAAAGGTCTTACCGCCGAAGACGATCGTCACTTTCTGACCTTCACCCACGTTGCCGGTTGAACCCGACAGCAGCAGCTCCTGACCTTTTTCCACCGCGTTAACGACGTTGTCAGCGGTCACCGGATTGATGCTAATCGACACATCGGACAGATCGACCGTTACGTCGCGCGTGACGTGGACCGGATTGCCCGCTTCGCTGGTGCCGGCAACGGATACCTGCACCTTGCCGGCGCCCAGGGCGCTGACGTCCGCCTTCGGTACCGCCGCACTCCAGGTACCGTCTGCCAGCACCGTCCCCGCGTAGTCTTTACCGTTAATGGTCACCGTCACCGCCGAGCCCGCCTTCAGGCCGTCGCTGCTGCCGGTGACCATCAGATCCTGGCCGCGCTCGATGCGGTTGATCACATCGTCGCCCGCCACGGTATCAATGCGCAGGCCCGGCAGGTTGGCGTCGATGGCAAACCCGCGCTCGCCGCCGCCGGTGTTGCCGTGGCCGTTCGTCACGGAGGCCGTGACCTTCAGGCCGCCGTCGCCGAGCGCCGTCAGATCCGCCGACGGCACGTTCACCGTCCAGCTCAGATCCGACTGCACCGTCGCCGTATAGCCCTTACCGGCAATGATAACGGTTACCGTATCGCCCGCCGCCGCGTTGATGACGCGGCCAGTGATGTTCTGGCCCGCCTCAACCTCGGCTTTATTAATGACGTCATCACCAGCGATGGCGTTGATGATCACGTACGGCAGCGCCGTATCGACCTGCAGATTGGCCGTTGCCTCAACGCTGTTGCCGATGCTGTTGGCCGCCGTGGCGCTGAGAACATAGTTTGCCTCGCCCAGACCCGCCAGATCGACCGGCTTGAGGGTCAGGGTCCAGCTGCCGTCCGCCGCCGTGGTCGCGGTGTAGGACTTGCCGTTCAGGGTCACGGTCACCGTCGTGCCCGCCGCCAGGTGGGTGCTGGTGCCGCTGATAACCAGATCCTGTCCTTTTTCAACGGCGTTGAGGATGTTGTCCTCCGCGATGTCGTTAAAGCGGATGGTCGGTTTATCGCTGCTGACCGTCACTTTGCCGTCCGCACGGCCGGTATTGCCCGCCGCGTCGGTGACGCTGACGCTGACCGCCACGTCGCCGTTAGTCAGCGACGAGATAACGTTAGCCGGGACGCCCACGCTCCAGTAGCCGTCGGCGTTGAGCACGGTGGTGTAGGTATGAGACCCAAACGTCACCGTCACCTTATCGCCCGCGGCGGCGCCCGAGGCTTTGCCGCTAATAAGCTGCGCCAGTTCGTGCTCGGTGCTGTTAATGACGTTGTCGCCCGCGATGATGTCGAGGGTCACCTTCGGCTCGCTGACGTCAACGGTCAGGCTGCGGTCGGCCGAGGCCGGGTTACCGGCTTTATCTGTTACCGACGCCGTGATCTTCACGCTGCCGTCGGCCAGTGCGCCGAGGTGCGATGCCGGAACATCCAGCGTCCAGCTGCCGTTGCTGCCCACGGTCGCGGTGTAGCTGCGGCCGTTGAGCGTTACCGTGACCTTCTGGCCGGCCTCCGCGCTGCTGGTGCCGCTCACGGTCAGCGGTTGACCCGCTTCCGCCGCGTTCAGCATGTCGTCGCCGCTCAGGGTGTTAATCACCAGCGTCGGAGCCTGGGTATCGACGCGGTAGTCGTGACCCGCGGACGCGCTGTTGCCCGCTTCGTTGGTGACGCTCACCTGCACGCTGGCGCTGCCGTCCTTCAGCGTCGCCAGATCGGCTGCCGGCACCTTGTAGCTCCAGACGCCGCCCGCGCCGACGGTGGTGGTGTAGCTCTTACCGCCGAAGACGAGGGTGACCTCACGGCCCGTTTCGACATTACCGGTGCTGCCGGAGAGGATCAGATCCTCACCTTTCTCCGCCGCGTTAATCACGTTGTCGGCGGTGACCGGGTTGATGCTGATGGCAACGCCCGTCAGATCGACAATCACGTTGTGGTCAATGTGCACCTCGTTGCCCGCTTCGCTGGTGCCCTTCACGGTGACTTTCACCGCGCCGGACTGCAGCGCCTCAACGTCCTCTTTCGCTACCGCCGCGCTCCAGGAGCCGTCCGCCAGCACGGTGGCCGCATAGTCTTTACCGTTGAGGGTGACGGTCACCGCAGTCTCAGCCTTAAGGCCGTCGCTGCTGCCGGTAATCACCAGCGCCTGACCGTGCTCGATGCTGTTGATGATGTCATCGCCCGCCACGGTGTCGATACGCAGCCCCGGCATATTGGCGTCAATCGCAAAGTCGCGATCGCCGCCGCCGGTGTTGCCGTGGCCATTGGTCACGGAGGCCGTAACGTTGAGACGCCCGTTGCCCAGTTCCTGCAGATCCGTCGACGGAACGTGAACCATCCAGCTCAGATCCGGCTGCACCAGCGCGCTGTACTCCTTGCCGGCAATATTGACCGTCACCGTATCGCCCGCGGCGGCGTTAACCACCCGGCCGGTGATGTTCTGGCCGGACAGGGATTCGGCGGCGTTGATAACATCGTCGCCGGCGATGGCGTTAATAACCACGTAAGGCAGCGAGGTATCCACCTGCAGGTTCGCTTTCTCCTCGACGCTATTGCCGATCCCGTTAGAGGCCCTGGCGCTGACGGTGTAGTTCGCCTCGCCAAGCGCGGCCAGGTCGGCGGCGCTCACGGTCAGCGTCCAGTTGCCGTCGGCATCAGTTATTGCGGTGTAATCCTGATGGTTGAGCGTCACGGTAACGGTCGTGCCCGCATCCAGATTGGCGCTCTTGCCGCTGATGACCAGATCCTGGCCCTTCTCAACGGCGTTGAGCACGTTATCTTCGGCAATAGTGTTGAATTCCAGCGACGGCTTGCCGCTGCTGACTACCACCTCCTGCTTGCCGCTGCCCACGTTGCCCGCCGCGTCGGTGACGGTCACATTCACGATGCGGGAGCCGTCATTCAGCGACGCGATAACGTCAGCCGGGACGCCGACGCTCCAGTTACCGTTGGCGTCAACCACGGTCACGTAGTTGTGGCCGTCGATATTGACCGTCACCTTGTCACCGGCCGCCGCGCCGCTTGCCGTACCGCCGATCACCTGCGCCTGCTGGTGTTCAGCGGTGTTGATGACGTTGTCACCGGCAATGGTGTTGATCGTCACCACCGGCGCCGTAACGTCTACCGTCACCTGATGGGTAACTTCGGTCAGGTTGCCCGCCTTATCGGCGACCTTCACCGTTACATCGTGACTGCCGTCGGCAATGCCGGCGAGGTCCGCGCCCGGTACGCCCACTTTCCAGCTGCCGTTAGCCCCGGCGAGGGTGGTGTAGGTGTGGCCGTTCAGGGTGATAGTGATGCTCTGTCCGGCTTCTGCCGTGGTGGTGCCGGAGAGCATAACCCCGCTCTTCGCCTCCGCGCTGTTAATCACGTTGTCGGCGGTAACCGGGTTTACGCTCACGTTTGGCGCAATCGTATCCACGGTATAGCCGCGGGTTGACGACGTGCCGTTACCGGCAACGTTCGCCACGCTGACCTGTACGCTGGCGCTGCCCTCCCTGAGACCAACCAGATCTTTGGCCGCAACGGTGTAGCTCCACGTCCCATTTTCCGCCACGGTAGTGGTGTAAACCTTACCGCCGAAGGCAATCGTCACCTTCTGACCCGCTTCCACGTTCGCCGTGGTGCCGGACAGAACCAGATCCTGTGCTTTCTCCGCCGCGTTCAGCACGTTGTCGGACGTGACGCTATTGACGGAGATGGCGACGCCCGACAGATCCACCCGCACGGGGTGGTCAATCGTCACCGTATTACCGATGTCGCTGGTGCCGCTGGCGGTGACGTTCACCGTTCCGGCGCCCAGCATTCCGACGTCGGCCGCCTGAATCGTTGCGCTCCAGGTACCGTCTGCCAGTACCGTTGCCGTGTAGTCCCGGCCGTTGAGGGTCACCGTAATCGGCGCGCCCGGCTGCATACCGCTGCTGCTGCCGGTGACAACCAGATCCTCACCGCGCTCGATGCGGTTAATCACATCGTCACCGGTCACCGGATCGATACGCAGGCCCGGCAGGTTGGCGTCGATAGTAAAGTCGCGCTCGCCGCCGCCGACGTTGCCGTGGCCGTTAATCACGGTCGCCGTCGCCGTCAGGTCGCCGTTGCCCAGCGCCGTAATATCGGAAGAAGGAACGAAAATGGTCCAGCTCAGATCCGGTTGTACGACGGCCGTGTACTCGACGGCGCCAATGGTAACGGTGACGATATCGTCCGCCGCCGCGTTAACCACGCGACCGGTAATAACCTGATCCATCGCCGCTTCGGCAACGTTAACCACGTCATCACCGGCGATCCTGTCGATGATGACGTACGGTGACGCCGTATCGACCTGCAGGTAGTCGTTAGTGCTGACGCTGTTGCCGATGCTGCTGGCGGCGGTCGCCCTGAGGGTGTATGTGGCCTCTCCCAGCGCGGCGAGATCCGCCGCGCCCACGGTGAGAGTCCAGCTGCCGTCCGCCAGCGTATGGGCAGTGTAGTCCTTGCCGTTAAAGTTGACGGTGACTTCAGTGCCCTCCTTGAGGTTGGCGCTGGTGCCGCTGATGACCAGATCCTGGCCTTTCTTGTTATGAAGGGAATCATTTGATACTACCGGGAATAAGAGGGAATAGCCGGAAACACGCGGGAATACTGGGTTCGACCAAAAACTGCATTTGATACCAAACTTTGAGAATCGTCAAAATTTGGAAAACTATTGATACTTCGTGTTCATCGCTACTGGGCGTTAAAACGGCGTTCAAAGCCCTGTCATATCAGCATTTAAGAAATCTTAGTCATTACATATGATGTTTCTTTTACCCAGCTAGAAAAGAACAACGATGTTCTTTTAAATTTATGCGGCTTATACATCACAACTAACTATAACTACATGTTATAAAATAGGTTTTGCAGATTCAGCACTCAAATGGAGAGTTAGCCAAAAGCAAGTATCCTGATGGAGGATTCTAAAGATACTCAGCGCCAGACATCCTTATCCGGCCTTCTTAGAATCGCCTGATGAGGCGGTCATCTGTGTTACATCACAAGCCTCAGCACCCCCCTCTTTAATCTGATTGTAAAGACGCAGTACTCTTTCTCTTTCGTTCTCTGGGAGCTGCATGAAATCATTCATAGACGTGGTGCTCCCTATAGCAGACATGATGCCTGACACTCCGTGAGAAATTATTGCCTTAGACAACAGGTCCATCTGAGTAGTGCTCAGCATAGACAACACACCCGATGCCTCGACTTTATTATGCAAGATCTCTGTTTTTTGTTCTGGGTCGAGCTTAGTTTTATCCGGCTCAGGCGCAGCCCCTGTTAAAAGCCAAACAGGTGAGCACTCCAAGACATAAGCTAGAGTGGCTAACCTTTCAATTGTAGGATATGTCTTTCCAATCAAATAGTTGCGTATAACTGTATCTGACCACCCACATAAATCCCCCATCTTAACATTTGAATTAATCCCCTTTACTTCCATTGCCAGTTTGAGTCGTTCACCAAATCGGTTTATTCCACTCTCAATAAAAAACCGATCACGATCGTTTGGTTGCTGCACGGTTTTTTCATCGTAACTGTCTGACATATATGAACTCCATTCCTTTTTTAGCCCATTACCCCCGAAGTAACAAAAAACCGAACATAAAATTGACTTCGGTTTTTTATTGGAGTAATTTTATTGAATGCGGTAATCGGTTTTGATTATCGAATTAGATAAAACAGGTAGGATCACACGATGCAGCTGATGAAGCAAGACCTGACGCGAGTGTTCATAGAGCCTGGGCAAGACTGGTCCAGCAAGGCAATTATCGCGGCTTTGGATAAAAAAGGCGTGGATCTCCAGGATATCGAGAAGGAGCTTGGACTTAAGACTGGAGCTGTCAGAAATGCCTTCTACCGTAAGTGTGTTCGGTACCAGGAGGTGATCGCACAAAAAATCGGAGTTGAGCCAGACATCATTTGGCCAAGCCGCTACGTTCCTAATAATAAACTGGGTGAGTGACGGAGGAAGGGAATGTCTCTCTGGTTAACTGCACGTGAGTGTATCTCGTTACCCGGTCTTCCTGGCCGCGAGCACAATATTAGAAACAAGCTGAACAAGTTTGCTGAAGGCAATGAGAGCCTCATAAGAAAACGCGCCGGTAGTAAGGCCTTCGAATATCACATCGACTGCTTACCTGAAGTCGCTCAGCACGCGCTGCGCGCCCGTCAGATTAAAGAACTGATGGCCACGCCATCCGGCGAGCTAGTCGAACCATCATCACCACGCGCTAAAGGCAGCGAGGAAGCCAAAATAGAGGTCTATCGCAAATGCCCGGCTTTGATGGAGCAGAAGCTGAACTGCCTCACAGCGGCGCAGCGTCAGACTGCTGATGCACGTATGGCGCTTGTCGTCGAAGTTCTGCGCCTCGGCGAACTACCGGAGTACAGCCGAGCGAAGGCTATCCGCGAAATCGTGCGCCAGGCGCAGGCTGGTGAGTTACCCCAGCGCCTGGCGGATGCCGTCTCAATGGCGAATGCCAGGAAAGGCGCATCGCGGTCGCTGAGCGAAATTTCGCTTAAGCGCTGGGTGGCGGATTTTAATAAGACGCGCTCCGCCGCTGAGCGGCTTCTGCTGTTGGCTCCAGGCAAGCGGCAGGTGGTAAAGCCGGAGGAAATTAAGTGGTTGCCGGAGTTCCTGAGTTTTTACCGCCGCCCGGACGGGCGCGGCATTCAGGAAGCCTACGATGATTTTGCTGCGGGCTGGGCTGAGCGTTACCAGGATGACGCCATGATGGCCGCAGCGATCCCCTCTTACGACCAGGTGTGCTACGCCATGAACAAGCTGCCTGTTGTTGTGAAGCAGAAAGGCCGCGTCACTGGCAGCGAGTTCCGCCAGTATGAGGGCTTTGTCCGCCGTGACTGGGAGTCCCTGCCGGTTAATTACGTCTGGATTGGTGACGGCCACGGCATGAAGATGAAGGTGGCTCACCCCGACCACGGCAACCCGTTCTCGCCGGAGGTTACATTTATTCTGGACGGCAGCTGCCGTTATATCGTCGGCTGGAGCCTGGCGCTGTCTGAAAGCGTAATTGCGGTCGCTGACGCCCTGCGCCACGGTATTAAAAACCACGGCAAGCCCTTTCTGTACTACTCAGATAACGGCGGCGGTGAGACCAACAATACCTTTGATGCTGAGTTAACCGGTATCCTTCCCCGCCTGGGTATCGATCACCGGCTGGGTATTCCAGAAAATCCGCAGGGGCGCGGCATCATCGAACGCCTTAACCGCTCTCTGGCCATGCGCATATCGCGCCAGTTTGCCACCTACTACGGCACCGGCGCAGACCGCAGCACCGTTCGTAAGATGACGAAAAGCCTGGCATCGGCAACTAACGCCGCGAATAAAGGCAAAGAGCTGACGGCAAAGCAGCAGGCGACTTTGCGCGATCTGCCGTCCTGGGAATCGCTGATTCAGCACATTGAGGCCGGTGTTGAGTGGTACAACAACCGCCCGCATGAGTCTCTGCCGCTGCGCAGCGACGGCGAGCACTTCACTCCCGCACAGTTCCGCCGCTATAAGCTGGAAAAAGAGGCGACCGAAATCGAGTGGCTGTCGGAGCTGGAGCTGCGCGAAATGTTCATGCCGCAGATAGAACGTACCGTTAACCGCTGCGAGGTGCGTCTGTTCAATAACCTGTATTACTCAGCCGAGCTGAACAACGAACACGGTAATAAGGTGCTCATTAATTACGATATACACGATGCAAACAAAGTTGTTATTCGTCGCATGGATGGTTCCTTTATTTGTGAGGCTATCTGGGACGGTAATAAACAGCAGGCATTCCCGGTCACTGCCGAGTATCACCAGCGCCAGCAGCGCATCAAGGGGATGCGCGCACGCGGTGAAGAGAAGGTCCGCCTGGCGGAGGCAGAGAACATTCAGACGCTGCCAGCCCCGGCAGAGCAGGAATTGCTGCGCGGGAATGTCTATCGCCCGCTGCGCGGAGCTACGACGATGGCTCTGGCTGAGCTGGAGGAGGCTGAATACAGCGAGGATGAATATCTGAATAACTCGCTGGATATTCTGGAATCAAATAAACGTAAAAACGCTATTTAAGTGCGATTTAATGTAATTCAAAAAAACGGAGTGAATTATGTCTGATGTGAATATTTCTGATATTCGCGAGGTTCTGCGCAACCTCGTTGACGGTGGCCGCTTTACTTTTGCCCAGGTTTCCCGCGAAACCGGTCTCTCAACCGGCGTGGTCTCCGGCTTCATGAATCATAAATATGCCGGTGATAACGACCGCGTGGAAAAGGCACTTTTACGCTGGGTCAATAAGCAGCAGTCCGCCGCCGAACTGCCGGAGCCTCCCCGCTTTATTGAGACGCCCACGGTTAAGCAGATCTGGACGGCGTTTCGCTACGCGCATCTGACCGAGTGCATCGGCGTTGTGTGTGGTAACCCCGGCGTCGGTAAGTCAGAAGCAGCCCGGGAATACCGCCGTAACAACGATAACGTCTGGATGATAACGGTAACTCCGTCCTGCTCCAGCGTGCTGGAGTGCCTTACTGAACTGGCTTATGAGCTGGGGATGAATGATGCACCGCGCCGCAAGGGACCGCTGGCCCGCGCGCTGCGTCGTCGCCTGGATGGTACGCAGGGGCTGGTCATTATCGACGAAGCTGACCACCTCGGGGCAGAAACGCTGGAGGAACTGCGCCTGCTGCAGGAGGCCACGCGCGTCGGGCTGGTGCTGATGGGCAATCACCGCGTCTACAGCAACATGACCGGCGGTAACCGCACCGTCGAGTTTGCCCGCCTGTTCTCCCGTATCGCGAAGCGGGTGGCTATCAATAAGACAAAGAAGGCGGACGTTACCGCGATTGCCGATGCATGGCATATCACCGGAGAAAAAGAACGCGATTTGCTGCAGCAGATCGCGCAGAAACCCGGTGCGCTGCGCATCCTCAGCCACTCTCTGCGGCTGGCTGCAATGACCGCCCACGGCGCAGGGCATGAGGTCAGCGAGGGCTATATCCGCAAGGCGCTGCGCGATCTGGATCTCGATGTAGATGTCTCAACGTTACTGAGGGGATAACACAATGATTACTGAACGTATTGCCGACCATCTGGGAATGGCCAATGCAGCACAGGAGTGGCTGCTGGCGCGCGGTAGCCGCGTCACCGACATGCGTGTGTGGATGCGCCGCCCGTGCCTGGAGATTACCTGCCCGCCGTCAGAGCTGGTAAATCGCGCCAGCCACCTGATTGAGCGCTGCCCGACCGGCACACGCTCTGTCTGGATGGCCACCATCGCCGGTTGCCACGTGATATGGAGGTAGCTATGACGGCAAAAATCACGGCCTATGCCTGGGCGTCGGGGCTGATTGAGTTTGGTCGTAATTATCCCGAGGGCGCATTGCCTATTGTTACCGGTGATGAAAGCCGCGTCCGGGAGTTAATTGATATTTGGGCCAGGCATTCGCGGACGAATGAACAATTGCTTGTTCCTGGCGTACCCGAGGCTGATAACCAGCATGAAGCCTGCTCTGCATTAATTCGCTTCACAGATCGCATTACACAAGAATACTTAGAGAAATAAGAGAGTCATTATGAAAACTGAAAATAGTATCCCGGAAGGTTTCCGCATAAATGCGCAGGGGCATTATGTTCCAGAGTCTCAGATTAAACCGCTGGATAAACTGCGTGATGAGCTGGTTATCAGCGTGGTTGAAGCGGCCCGCCTGCAGCGCCAGTCGCTGGTGGAATTTAAGCTGGGTTCTATGGCAAAAGTCGATGATTTTGTTGACCTGTCCGCCGCCGAGTTTGGCGTCGAATATGGCGGCGCTAAGGGTAACGTCACGCTACCCAGCTTTGATGGTCGCTATAAGCTGGTTCGCGCCGTGGGCGAACATCGTATCTTTGACGAACGGATTCAGGCGGCGAAGAAGCTGATTGATGACTGCATCCATGAGTGGTCTGCCGGGGCCGACGAGAAGATTATGGCGATGGTCGATCACGCCTTCCGCGTCAACAAACAGGGCCGGATTGATATCAATCAGGTATTGAGCCTGCGCTCACTGAATATTGATGATGCCAAATGGAATGAGGCTATGGATGCTGTGGCTGATGCAATTCAGGTGACGGGAACCAGCCAATACCTGCGTTTATATGAGCGTCAGGATAATGGCACTTATAAGCAGATATCACTGGATTTAGCCAAGCTCTGAATACTCGCTAATTTACTTTTCCCAATTTCCGGCGTCAGCGCCGTGGGGTTGCTCACGCCGGAATCCAGTAAGGACATATTATGAACGTTAAAAACAGTGCTATTTTTGACGCAGCATTAACAAAGTGGGGATTCGATTCCCAGGTATTGGCGCTGGCGGAGGAATCCAGCGAATTATCTGCCGCCTGCTCGCGCTTTATTAACCATAAAACGGACAGCAGCAAGCTGGCCGAAGAGACAGCTGACGTCGAAATCATGATTGAACAGCTACGTCATAACGGAATGGGCCCGATGATTGACCATGAAAAGAACCGCAAAATGAACCGGCTGGCGCAGATTGTTGGCGCGGAATCTCAGCCAGTCAGCCCGTTTGGTCAGCCTGTTCTCGGGTTGCTGGCAGATGCCTGGGAGCAACTGGAGCTGATTGAGGCACTCTATCGCGATATTAATACCAGCAACCGTCAGGCTGTTGCCCGTACACGCATGGCCATCAGCCTGCTGATGCAGGCCGCACAGAAGATGATGCGCGAGCAGCAATATACCGAACGTATGCAGGCGGAGGTGAAAAATGTCTGAAGCAAATAAGTATCCAATTATCTCTCTGGAAGATGCATATATTGATAACGGGCTCCTGGTCCGTATAAGAGAGATTGTCGAGATGGCGATAGAAAACAAAATCTCGGTAAAGGAAATGCTGGATATTATTCAGCGTGAAGTGGATTTAATTTACGACCAGGTATCACTACATAACAGAAAAGCCCGCGATAAGATCGTACGCCGCGAGCTTGGTCTTGGTGACTCCGTCATCCTTACAGGCAGGGAGTATGCTGCTGTTTTCAGTTTATGGAAGAAAAGCCCGGAGGATTAGTCCTTCAGCGTGGTTTTAAGGTTATCCAGATGCCAGTCGATATCGATTGTGTGATGTTCGCGGATCTCGTCGGCTCTGGGGGCCTGGTTGCGGGCCAGTTGCAGGATGTCGATGACTTCGTCCCGGCTGAGAATACCTTTTTTATTCAGAGCAATAAGTATATTCCCCGCCATAGTGAAGGCTGCGATATCAAACGGAACTTCTTTGTTATTGGCTGGCATTTTCATTTCCTTATTAATTTAAACAACGGTGGCGGTGTTGCAGCACCGCCATTCTTCGGAGGTACGAGCATGAGCCGCACATCCATGATTAAGGTAATCCATATCGCGAGGCGTGATCTACACCTTGACGATGACACTTACCGCGCCCTGCTGGGTTCTGCGGTTCCCGGCAAAACCAGTTGCAGCGATATGACGGCCAACGAGCTGCAGCACGTCATCAAGGCGCTGGAGGCTAAGGGGTTCAAAAGCAAACCTCTGCCGCGTTCCAAACGCCGTATGTCTTCCCCGTCAGATGTGAGCCTGAAAATCCGGGCAATATGGAAGACGATGTTTAATCAGGGTTTTGTCAGGGATGGTAGCGATATCGGGCTGGACCGTTTCGTCCGTCGCCATACGCGTATTATCAATGGTGGCGCTGGCGTCTCCAGCCTGGAATGGTTGCGGGCTGAGGCAGAAGATAACCTGCTGGAGAGCCTGAAGCAGTGGCACATACGTGAGATGAAAAAGGCACTGCAGGCGCACAACCTGCGCCTGCCTGTAAACCCACGCTCCGGTGACGAGTATCGCGATTACGATACCATCTGCTGGGCTTTTTCAGAGGCGGCGAAAAAGTGGAAATAAACGACGATCTCTTTGGTGATGTTCGTGATGACAGTCTGCTGGATCATCTCAGCGATGAAATCGAGAATGTTCGGTTTCCGTCGATACTTGCTGAACTTAACTCGATACTGAGTCGGGAACTGGCGAGGCTGGGTGGTGATTCGTCACATTCTCTGGAGCTGGTAATCGCGATAACCCGTCATATCGGGGGGATGCAAATCTATGTTCCGCGTGGGCAGCGCCTTGAGTTTCTTGTGCGCGATATGAAAATCTGGCGTGATTACTGTAACAGGGCCAGTGTCGAGACCCTTGTTATGCGCTACCACGTGACCTACAAAACGGTGTATAAAGCCATCAGGCGTATGCGCAGGCTGGAGCACAAAAAGTACCAGCCATCACTTTTCTGAGGGATATTATGAGTAAATTCTGGGGTCTTCTTCTTACTGTACTGGTTTCAAATACGTGCATTGCTGATACTTCGATGCCATCTTCAGCCACTTTGCTTAAGAATTTCGACAGGATGGGGGTTGTCGAAAAAGGGAAATGGAAAAATGGGGAGTCCCCTGACGGTGTTAAAATATTAACTTTCCGTGATGTTGGTGACATATACTCGCTAAATCCTGATTTCGCTTCTTCCGTTTCTCTCACTAAAGGAGAGAAAAATAAAGATGAATTTTTACACTCTGAGGAAGTATGCAAAAATTTGGTTTATGGTGTGACTGGAGAGAAAAATCAGGTTATTAGCGATACCGTGACAAACATTGTTTATGGCGCTGCAAGAAGCAGAGACAGAAGTGATAGTGACTCTGTAAAAGACTATTGGATAGAAGCAGAGTTTATTCATATAGGCGAAACTCCCGGACTGGCATGTAAAGTATCAAAACTTGTCAAATGGGATTGAATTAAGTACTAACAAGGAAGCCGGTAAATCCGGCTTTTTTTATGCCTGTCGCAAAATGGGATTTGTCAGATTGACTCAATCCCAAAGGTGCAGGCATGACAACATCATTTTCCCCCGCATTTTCTCACGCACTCGCTTTCGTCCTTGCCCGTGAAGGTGGTTATGTTAACGACCCCACCGATAATGGCGGTGAAACCAAATACGGTATTTCTGATAAGCGGGATGGCCTGGCCGATGGCAGGACCGACGTCGATGGTGACGGCAAGCCCGATACCCGAATTAAAGACCTGACCGAAGAGCAGGCCGGGCAAATTTATTACCGCGACTACTGGTATCCCTCTTATTGCCCTCGCTGGCCGGATGGCATCTCCCTTTTTGTTTTCGATTCTGCTGTTCAGCACGGCGTTAAAAAGGCGATTCAGTTGCTTCAGGCTGCGGTCAGCGTCACTGACGATGGCATCGTCGGCCCGAAAACCATCACAGCTGTCACCAGTGCCGATCCTGAATGGCTCCTGACACGCTGCTTCCTGCGCCGCTCCCGCTACTACGCCGACATTATCAAGGCCAACCCAGCCCAGGGTAAATACCTCAACGGCTGGTATAACCGCCTCGATGAGCTGGCGAACGCCTGCCAGGAGGTCATCGGCGGCCAGGTCTCCGTAACCCGGCGCTGACGATATGGGCAAAGGCTGGGATGGCAGTATGCGCGCAGGTCGGCGCGACCGGCTCCGGCAGGAGGTACTTCACCGCGTTGCCGGTGGTCCGCCGCCGGTTCCTCTTGACTACACAGGCCACGACGGCACCCACGCCAGCTATTACCGCCGGGGCTGGGATTCCGTTGATATCAGAGACATCGTCTGGCAGTGCCAGCGATATAAGGAAAAAAATAATGATTAATGCGTTGAGCCCAGCAATACAGCTGGCCTTACTCAGGGTGCTGAAATCAGGGTGGACCATTGTTGTCATGGTAGCTGCATCGCTAATCCTGAGTAGCTTAATTGGTCGCCAGGCGTTTGTCGTCTGGTCACTGTCTGCCTCCAGTATGTTGCTTATCGGTATCAGCGTCAGTCTGGGGAATCTTCCGTATCGGCTGCTAAAACCCAGCCGCGTAGTCAGTAGATGGTCTGAAATATGGTCATGGATTATTTGGGGGCTGGGCGCACTGCTATTAATGATTGCCCCCACGTTTGCCAAAACGCCACTCGTTATCATCCTTGGGCCTGCAGGAGTGTTGACCGGCGTTCTCTTCTGTAAGTGGGTTTCTCACAGGGAGCCGCTTAAATGGACCCGATAACGTTGTCCACCATCGCATCAGCCTTGCTGAAAGCGGGCCCGTCTCTGGTCCGGACCATCGGTGGCCTCTTCGGGAAGGACACGGCGACGGCTGCAGACTCCGTCGCCAGCATCGTCGAAACCGTCAACAGCGCCATAAACCCCGCTGACCAGCAGCGCGTTCTTGAGCAGAAGCTCGCCCAGCTTCCGCCGGAACAGCTCTTTCAGCTGGAGAGCCTGAAGGTTCAGCTGCAGCAGTTTCAGCTTGAGCGGGATAAGGCACAGCTGGCGGACCAGCAGTCAGCGCAGCATGAGCAGCAGGAGACAATTCGCAACGGCGACAACGCCACGGATGAATATGTCCGTCAGACCAGGCCACTGATGGCCCGCCTCTCTCTTTACAGCAGCATCGCCTACGTGATGCTGATGTCGCTGGGGCAGCAAATCGGAGCCGCCGCCGGGGCGTTCGGGCATCCCTTCACGATGCCGGAGCCGGACTGGGATATTGCCCTGATGCTGGCCACGCCCGCGCTGGGGTATCTGGGGTTCAGGACGCTGGACGGCTTCGCCCGCTACAGCAAGTCCAGCAAACACAAGGTGGTGATGCCGAAATGACTAAAGCGTTTGATCGCGCCAGCGACCTTGAAATGGAAGAGCGGGAGCGGCTCTTAAACCAGCATTTAAGGCGCGTTAAAGAGCTGCCGGAAAGTTACGGATTTTGTAACGACTGTGAACAGCCAATTCCTGCAGACCGGCTTCAGGCGCTTCCTGATGCAGTGACCTGCGTTACCTGCCAGGCCATCAGAGAGCACAGGAGGAAGCATGGACTGGGAGGTCATTAAGGGTAACTGGGCCATCATCTGGGCGCTGTTTATGTCCGGGGTGAACGTCATTCAGCTGCTGCTGGCCAAAACCTACGTCAAGCGCGAGGAGCTGGAGCTGCTGCGCACGCGCCTGCAGGGAATGGAGAGCACCATCGCCAGCCTGCCGAATCAGCGCGATCTGCATCAGCTGCAGCTGGAGATGAGCAACCTACGTGGTGATCTGCGGGAGCTGGGCCCCGCAATACGCCAGGTGAAACACGTCAGCGATCTGCTTCTTGAAAACGAACTAAAGGAAAAATGAGGTGACTATGCGTGACATTCTCGACCAGGACCAGCACCTGGTCATTCTGCGATCTCTCATCGAGTGCGGCGACAGTGCGAATGAATCCATTCTGCAGACCTGCCTGCAGACCTATGGGCACCGGGTCTCCCGCGACACCGTGCGCACGCATCTGGCCTGGCTGAAAGAGCAGGGCCTGGTGACGCTGGCTGACGTCTTCGGCTGCTATGTGGCCAGTATCACCGGGCGCGGCGATGACGTCGCCAGCGGTCTTGCTACAGTTCCGGGGGTGAAAAAGCCCCGCGCGAGGGGGTAATGTTATGGCTAAGACCAGGCCTTATACCGAAGCACAGCGGCGTATCTTTTATCAACTGGCCGCCGTAATGGTTTGCTCAGAGATTGAGTCGGAAGTTATCGCGCCTCTTTGTGAAAAGAAAACCGGCAAGCCATACGACCGGCAATCTCATGACAGTTTTACCAACACATTCCTGAACAAAAACCCTGAGTTCAAACGTGCTTTTGACACACTGGGCCGGGCCATTGCCAGAGAGCGGAAAAACCAGCTCCAGCTGGCAAAGATGGAAAGGAGTAAGCATGGCCGCTGAGAAACCGACCCGGGGCCGTCCCTCCAAAATCGACCTGCTGCCTGATGGCGTTCGCGACCAGCTCCATCAGATGCTGCGCGAGAAGCGCCATACCCAGGAAGAGATCCGCGAGGCCATCAACGAGCTTATCGACGGTCACAATCTCCCGGAGGAGATGAAGCTCAGCCGCACAGGGCTGAACCGTTACGCAAGCCGCATGGAGGAGTTCGGGGCCAAGATTCGCGCCAGCCGCGAGATGGCCGAAATCTGGGCTGCTAAGCTCGGCTCTGCCCCGACGTCGGACGTCGGGAAATTGTTGCTGGAGTTTGTCAAAACCCTCGCCTTTGAGACCTCAATGTCGATGGCCGAAAGCGAGAAGCCCGTTGAACCGAAGGCGCTTGGCCAGCTTGCCCTGGTGGCCCAGCGTCTCGAAGCCGCCGCGATGGCCAGCCACAAGCGCGAGAAGGAAATCCGCCAGGCGTTCGCTGAAGAAGCCGCTGCGCAGGCGGAGAAAATCACCAAACAGGCCGGGCTGTCTGCGGAAACCGCCGCTGATATCCGTCGCCAGATTCTGGGGATTGCATGATGACCGGGAGCCTCTCAGCGCAGGAGCAGCTGCGTAACCAGTCGGCGACGGCGATCCTGTCGGGGGAGTTCGACGCAGACCAGGTTCTGCTGCCATATCAGCGCCGATGGATAGCCGACACATCCCAGCTAAAAATCGCAGAGAAATCCCGCCGCACCGGGCTGACCTGGGCAGAAGCGGCGGATGCCGCCCTGAACGGCTCAATGTCCGCCAGCGCCGGTGGCTGCGATACCTTCTATGTCGGCACCACAAAAGATATGGCGCGCGAGTTTATCGACGCCTGCGCGATGTGGGCCAAAGCCTACGACTGGGCGGCATCCGATATCGGCGAGGAGGTCCTGCAGGACGAAGATAAGGACATTCTGGTCTACGTCATCCAGTTCGCCAGCGGCTTCAAAATCAAGGCGCTGTCGTCCAACCCGTCCAACCTGCGCGGTATGCAGGGCAACGTTATTATCGACGAGTCCGCGTTCCAGAAGGACCTGGCCGCAGTGCTCAAGGCGGCGCTGGCGCTAACCATGTGGGGTTCGAAGGTCCGCCTTATCTCGACCCATAACGGCATCGAAAACCTGTTCAACACCATCATCACCGACAGCCGCGCGGGTAAAAAACGCTACTCCGTTCACCGTATTGATATTGAGCTGGCCATCAGCGAGGGCCTCTATCGCCGCATCTGCCAGGTGACCCGAAAAGAATGGTCACCGGCGGCCGAGGCTGAGTGGCTGGCTAACCTGCTCAGCGATACCGCCACAGAAGAAGATGCCCGAGAGGAATACTACTGCGAGCCCAAAAATGGTGGCGGCACCTATCTGGCCCGTTCCATCCGCGAGCGCGCGGCGCGCGGCAGCGGTCCCGTTCTGCGCTTCACCGGCACGGCCGACTACAACGCCATGCCAGAGGGTATGCGGGCACTGGATATGCAGGAGTGGCTTGAGCAGACGGCTCTCCCCGAGCTGAAGAAGCTTCCGCCTAACCTGCGCCACTGCCTCGGCGAGGACTTCGCGCGGTCGGGGCATCTGACCGTGTTTGCGCCCATGACCGTTAACGACGATACCACCCGCACGGTGCCGTTTCTGGTGGAGCTGGCCAACGTTCCCTACAAACAGCAGGAGCAGGCGCTGTTCTTTATCTGCGACCGGCTCCCGCGACGGGACGGTATCAAACTCGATGGCCGGGGGAACGGTAACTACCTGGCCGAACAGGCGGCGGAAAAATACGGCGCTGAGGTCGAGGTGGTTATGCCCTCCGTCGGGCATTACCGCGAGAACATGCCCAGATTTAAGGCAGCGTTCGAAGATGACGAACTGGTGCTGCCGAAGCACGAGGACGTGATCGCCGACCTCGGGCAGATTGTGATCCTGCGCGGAGTGCCGGGTATTGATGACCGGGAGACAACCGGCAGCGATGGCCACAAGCGACACGGAGACAGCGCCTATGCGATTTTCCTGGCATTTCTCGCCAGCAAGGAGGACTGCCAGCGCTACGAACTGCACCGCCTCAACAGTAAACAGCAGCAGCGCCAGAGCGACGGCCACCGCCAGCTGCGCATTACCCGTGGCCTTAAAAATCAGCGGGGATTACTCTGATGCTAAAAAAACTCACCGGCGCTATACGCAGCCTGCTGAATCCGTCAACCGACGAGGCCATCACCGTCAACGAGGCTGCAATGACGCAGCCGGAGGCGCGGGCAAGGCGCGCCAGCGTCAGGCAACCGTCGCCCGGTATCAGCGTGGCAAGTACGCTCTCCCCGGCCCGCCTGGCCGGGGTGTTGCGTAATGTGACCGAGGGCAACGCACGCGACTACTTCATCCTGGCCGAGGAAATGGAGGAGCGCGATCTGCACTATGCGAGTGTCCTGCGCACCCGCAAATTAACCGTGGCCGGTATCACGCCCAGCGTGGAAGCCGCCAGCGACGACGAGCACGACGTTATGCTGGCCGATGCCGTTCGTAACCTGATGGAGCAGCCGCAGATCCCCGAGCTGCTGTTTGATCTACTTGATGGTCTGGGCAAGGGCGTGGGCGTCTGCGAAATTCTCTGGAGCACCCGCGACGGCTGGATTCCCTACGATTACGAGTGGGTGGACCCGCGCTTCCTGAAGCCCGACAGCGACACGCTGCGCGAGTTTCGTCTGCTGACCGATGACCAGCCGGTCAACGGCATCCCGCTTTCGCCAGGCAAGTACGTGTTGCACTACCCGCGCCTCAAGTCTGGTTTGCCGCTGCGCAACGGTCTGGCGCGGCTGGTTGCCGTGATGTACATGCTGAAGTCATTCACCGTCCGGGACTGGTGGGCTTTTGCTGAGAAGTTCGGCATTCCGATTGTCATCGGAAAATACGGCGCGAACGCCAGCCAGGAACAGATCCAGACGCTGATAGACGCCATCGCCTCTATCGCCTCCGATGCGGGCTGCGCCATTCCGCAGAGTATGCAGCTGGAGATGCAGGAGACCGCCAGCCGCAACAACGGCGGCACGCTGTTTAAGGAGATGGCCGAGTGGTGCGATGCGCAGACCAGTAAGGCCGTTTTAGGCCAGACCATGACCACCGACGACGGCAGCTCCCGCGCGCAGGCCGACGTGCATGACAAGGTGCGCATGGACATTGCAAAATGGGACGCCCGCCAGCTGGAGAACACGCTCAATGAGTTTCTGGTCAGGCCATTCATCCAGTTCAACTACGGGCCGCAGGAGCGTTACCCGCTGGTCCGGCTGCCCATCAGCGAGCCGGAAGACCTGAAGGCGTTTGTTGATGCACTAATCCCACTCATCGACCGTGGCCTGCGTGTCCAGGAGTCCGAGGTCCGGGATAAGTTCGGTCTGGCCGAGCCGGAGCAGTCCGCCAACGTCCTCGCCCCGTCAAACAGCTTTTCAGCCCTCAGCCCTCTGCCTGCGCTAAACCGTGAGCAGCTGGCGCTCAACCGCTCCCAGGATGATGAGCTGGACGCGATGGTCCGTGAGGCTCTCGGTGACTGGGAGCAAACCGGCCAGGCGTTCACCAGTCCGGTACTGCAGCTGGCGCAGAGTGCCGGGAGCTTTGAGGAGTTTCTGTCGCGCCTGCCGGACCTGCAGAAAACGCTGGAGCCGTCCGCGTTCGTCGAGCAGCTGGCGCAGTTGAGCTTTAAGGCGCGGGCGCTGGGGGATGCTAACGATGGCTAAGACACCCGAGATTATCCCGAAGGAGGCACTCGCCTGGCTTAAAGCTAAAGGGCTTACGCCGGGTTTTGACTACCGCGACGTCTGGCGGCAGGAGCACAGCATCGGATTTACCGTGGCGAAGATGACGCAGCTCGACCTGCTCTCTGACGTGAAGGTGCTCGTTGAGGAGGCGATGGCCAGCGGACAGGCGTTCGCCGAGTTCCGGGAAGTGCTGAAGCCCCTGCTGGTGAAGCGCGGTTGGTGGGGGCAGCAGCTGATGGATGACCCGCTGACGGGTGAAACAAAGCCGGTCCAGCTCGGCAGCGAGCGCCGCCTGCGCACCCTCTACGACACCAACATGCGCACCGCCCGCAGCGCCGGACAGTGGGACCGCATTCAGCGCACTAAACGCGCAATGCCCTATCTGCTCTATACGCTGGGTCCCTCCCGCGAGCACCGTGCAGATCATCTGAAATGGGCGAACCTCTGCCTGCCCGTTGATGATGCTTTCTGGCAGACGCACATCGGCCCCAACGGCTGGGGCTGTAAATGCGGCGTTCGCCAGGTCAGCAAATATGAGTACGAGCAACTGAAGCAAAATGGCGTCACCCGTAACGCGCCTCAGCTCGATGCCAGTGGTCAGCCAACCGGGCACGTTGTTCGTCAGACCGTGCCGGTGCGAACCGAGGCCCCGGCGGTTAAACGGGTGAAGTGGCTCAACCGGCGAACCGGTGAGGAGGAGATGGTGCCGGAGGGTATTGACCCCGGCTGGGACTATAATCCGGGTACGGACAGGCAGGCCGAACTGCAGCGGCAGCTGGCGGCTAAGCAGAAGGCGTTCGACAGTGATAAGTAAACGAGGCGGTAAAACGCCTCAGCGGCGCTCTGAGACTTCAACGGCTTTTGTGGTACGATGATGCTCTGAAAATTTGTTAAACGCGCCACGGCGTTTTTAAACGGGGTTTAAACGTGGTTCCCCGCTTCGTTTAAGTAGCATCCCTCCGTAAACAGATGGAAACCGGTAAATCCGGTTTGATCATCAACTTCGAAGACACTGTCCGTCAGTTACTTTTGACGACGGACAGCACCATGAATACCACCCAACCCGAACTTCTGGCCCTCTGCTTTGAGCTGCCCGACATCTCTGATGCCAGCACACCGCTGCCGGAGTGGTTGCCGATGATACCGGCAGGCGCATTTACCGGGCGCGACGGGCGCTCCTGGGTCAACGCTGACCCGGCCGCCGTCGTTAACGCCTCCTTTCGCTATCCCAAGCTGCCGTTTGATGCGGAGCATTCTACTGAACTGCTGGGCCCGAAGGGCGAAGAGGCTCCGGCTTATGCCTGGGTCGATGCCCTGCGCGTGAATGAAAACGGCAGCATTGACGGCCACATTGAGTGGACGCCCGACGGCGAAGCGCTGGTGCGCGGTAAAAAGTACCGCTATTACAGTCCCGCGTTCTTCAATACCGCCGACGCACAGGTGACCCGCCTGTCCAGCGTCGGCCTGACCAATAAACCTAACCTGTATTTGCCCGCTCTTAACTCGGAGAACACCATGACCGTACCCGTGCAGATTGCCACGGCGCTGGGTCTCGCTGCCGCTGCGTCAGTTGATGATGCCGTTGCCGCGATCCAGACCATCAAAAGCAGTGAAAAGGTGGCGCTGAACCGCGCCGAACACCCGGACCTGACGAAGTTCATTCCCGTCGAGACTCATCAGCTGGCGCTGAATCGCGCCGAAACGGCAGAGGGACGTCTGAAGGTGCTGGACGATCAGGCCGCAAAGGACCTGGTTGAGGGGGCTGTCACCGCCGGGAAGGTGGCTCCGGCTAATCGCGATATGTACCTGGCCCTCTGCCGCAGCGAAGAAGGCCGCAAGCAGTTCAGCGACTACATGAAAACCGCGCCGGTGCTCGTCAACGCGGACCCGACCAAGCCGAAAGAAAGCAAGGCCCAGGGCGAACTGACCGAGACCGAGCTGGCGATGTGCCGCAGCATGGGCCTCACCCAGGAAGAGTACCTCGCCGCTAAACCGAAACAGGAGCAATAACAATGCCGCAACCGTCCGCAGAAATCCTGCACGCGCTCTCCACGTCGCTGAGCGCTGCATTCACCAAGGGACTGGCAGGCGTCACGCCGCAGTACCTGCGCATCGCAACGGTCGTGCCGAGCAGCGCAGCGTCCAATACCTATGGCTGGCTCTCTGAGCTGCCTGGCATTAAGGAATGGGTGGGCGAGCGCCAGCTGGTCAGGCTGTCTGAGCAGGGCTACACCATCACTAACAAGACCTGGGAAAGCTCCATTCGCGTCAAGCGTGAAAGTATCGAAGACGACCAGATTGGTCAGTACAGCGTGATCGCGCAGGCGTACGGTAAGCAGGTCTCTGAGTTCCCGGACACCCTGAGCTTCCCGATGCTGGTTGCCGGATTCAGTACGCTGTGCTTCGACGGCCAGAACTTCTTCGACACCGACCATCCGATGGCCGGTGGCACTTACAGCAATATCGTTGGCGACGTGGCCACCGATGCCGGCGAGCCGTGGTTTCTGATTGATGAAAGCCAGGTGTTGAAGCCGATCCTGTATCAGGACCGCCGCGCGTTCGACTTCAAGTCGCTGGACGACCTCAACAGCGAGCACACCTTCCTGCAAAACGAGTTCCTGTTTGGCGTGGATGGCCGCTGCAACGTCGGTTTCGGCTTCTGGCAGACCGCCGTCGCCTCACGTGCGCCGCTGAATGCCGCTAACTATGAAGCTGCCGTGAAGGTCCTGCAGGGCATGAAGCGTGACAACGGTCTCCCGCTGGGCATCCGTCCGACGACGCTCGTCGTGGGGCCGAACAACCGGGCACCGGCGAAGCGGGTTATCGACGCCATGCTGGTCGATGGCGGCAACTCCAACATCTACTACAAAGACGTGGAGATTGTGGACTCTCCGTTCATCACCACGCCTGCCGCTCCGGCACCGTAAGTCAACCCCTGGCCGTTACAGCGGGCTTTAAGCCTGCTGTAACCCACCTTAAAAGAGGATGGAACAGTGAGTGGAACGAAAGAAAAAACAACGGGTAAGCAAAGCGCTAAAGATAACGCTGGCGCGGTTTCACCGCAGGAAGTGGCACAGATTAATGCGGCTGACCTGCCGGGAGCTGAACTGCCAGGCTCAGTGCCGGGGAATGACGCTGTGCTGGATTCGTCATCCGCTGGCGTGACCACGGACCAACCGCTGATGCCCGGCACGGATGACGTTGAAGTGCTTGAGGTGCGCGCGGTGGCCACTCAGGGCTTCTGGCGCTGCGGTCGCTGGTGGCCCCATGAGCCGGTCCACGTTTTTGCCAGTGACGATCCCGATGCTGATAACGCGGCAAATGCGCTGGAGGGTGACGTGGTCGCGGAGTTCTTCATCAGCAAGTCCGTTGCTGCACGCCTGAAGTCCGAGCCCAATCTGCGGGTATCGGTACTGCAGAAGGACCGGGAGGAGTAAATGGGCATCTACGTTACCCGCGATGAGCTGCTGGCTGCGGACGGTTCGCTGGTCTGGAATATGGCCATCGACAAGTCAACTGACCAGCTCGACGAGACGAAGATTGGCGCGGCCATCGACGATGCCGATGCGGAGATCAACTCGTTCCTGTCGAAGCGCTATCAGCTGCCGCTGAACATCACCACCGTTCCGCGCCCGCTGCACCGGGTAGCCGTATCTATTGCCATTTACTGGCTGTCGGAGCGCGACAATCAGATAACCGACCTGATCCAGAAGCGTTACGACAGTGCCATCCAGACCCTGAAGGAGATGGCGAACGGTACGCGCGACCTCGGCCTGCCAACGGATGAGCCCGCGCCGGAAACCGACAACGGCAGGATGATTGTCGTCTCTGACAACAAGCGCCTGTTCACCCGCAACAACCTCAAGGGCGTTCTCTGATGGGTATCGCGGTCGAGGTCTATGGCGCGGAGAAGCTGGCGCAGATGCGCATGGCCATCGAGAAACTCTCCGACAGTTCGCTGCAGCAGGAGCTGCTGGAGAGTATCGGTGCCGTTGTCGAGTCGCAGACCCGCCGCCGCATCACTGATGAGAAAACCTCGCCTGCAGGCGAGCGCTGGGAGGAATGGTCGCCGGGCTACCGCAAGACCCGCAACGGCAATCAGGGCCTGCTGCAGGGCAACGGCGATTTGCTCGACAGCATTCAGTACGTCGTTGAGCGTGGCCACGTCCGCGTCGGTTCGCCGCTCAGCTACAGCGGCATCCACCAGGACGGGTTCAGCGGCAGCGTGCAGGTCAGCGCCCACAGCCGCCTGGTCCATCAGGCGTTTGGCCGCGCGCTGAAGCATCCTGTATGGCAGTCCGTGGGGGCGCATAACCGCATGATGAACATTCCGCAGCGCGAGTTCCTCGGGCTGTCCACCGCCAACAGCGACGAGCTGATGCGCGTTATAGGCGACTTCTGGAGTGAGGTATTACCGTGAGTAACGAACGCCCAACCCTGCTGACCACCGGCTCCACCATCGCCGCCGCCGGGCACATCGTCGAGTGGCTGAAGCCGGAACTGCTGCGCGAGAAAACGCAGCTCTCCCCCGATAGGGTGAGCGTGATTGAGCGCCATATTGGCCAGTTCAGCACCCCGGCAGAGGTCAAAACCTGGCTGTCAGACCGCGACGGCTGCATCCGCCTGGCGGCGCTGCGCGTGCGTAACGTTCGGGCCAACGCGGGCGGCACCACCGGAGACGTTACCTGGGCGGCCTACGTGATGGCCACCGACGCCTGGGGCTATCCGCGCGACGCGCGCTGCGAGGTGCTGGTCGGAAAGCTGGTGCGCCGCATCGTGATGCGCGGCTCGGCGGCGGGCATGAAGGCCGAGCGCATGGCCAGCTCCGTCAGCGCAGAGAATATCTACTCCGGGGGGCTGAACGATCTGGGGCTCACGATGTGGGCCGTAACCTGGGAGCAGGAGTTCAAACTGGATGATGAGATAGACCTGTCCACGCTCCCTGAGTTCCTCCGCCTGGGGGCCACGCTGCAGGTCAATGACGGAGCCACCTCCATTGACGGCACGATTAACGTAAGAGAACCCGACTGATGAAAAAACACATTAAACCCGCCCGCAAGGGCCTGAATGTCCGCAAGCCCGACGGCGAGCATCTGTCGCCAGAGGGTGAGCCGCTGCAGGTGACCGCATTCTGGCTGCGCCGCGAGGCGCAGGGCGATGTTGTTATCGCCGACATTCAGCCGGCTACCGAAAACAACCCGGCGGAATCCCGCCCGGCCCGCCAGGTAAAGGAGAAGTAATATGGCTCTCGGCACCATTCCCGATGATATCCGCGTCCCGCTGGTTTACATCGACATTGATAACTCACAGGCGCTGTCCGGGGCTCCGGCCCAGTCGCGTAAAATCATCGTTATCGGTCAGCAGGGGGCAACCGGCACCGCCGCGCCGCTGACCCAGAACCGCATTACCAGCGACGGCACCGCCGACCAGCTCTACGGCAAAGGCTCCATGCTGGCGGGGATGCTGAAGATCCTGCGTAAGGCCAACAGCTATACCGAGCTATGGGCGATGGGAATTGGCGACATCAGCGCCGGTGCAGCCGCCACGGCCACGCTGTCCGTCACAGGTACGGCGACCGCCGCCGGTACGCTGGCCCTCATGATTAACGGCGTATCCGTTCAGGTCGGCATCAGCGCAGAGGCAACGGCAGAGGCTGTCGCCGCGTCCATCATCGCTGCCGTCAACAAGCTGCCGGATACCCAGGTCACCGCCGCGCTGAAGAAAGACTCTACTGCCGACGTCATCCTGACGGCAAACTGGAAAGGCGCGACCGCAAACGCGATGGATGCCCGCCTCAACTACTATACCGGCGAACAGACGCCTGCAGGCGTTGAGGTGGCCATTACCGCCTTCACCGGCGGCACCGGTACGCCGGATGTCGCGGCGGTTGTGGCCGCGCTGGGCGATGACTGGTACACCGATATTGTTTTTCCGTTCAACGACACGCAGAGCCTGAACACCATCCGCGACGAGCTGCTGACCCGCTGGGGCCCGCTGAAGATGATCGAGGCGCAGCTCTGGACCGCGTTTCGCGGGACGCATGCAGAAAGTGGTACGTTCGGCGATGCGCGCAATGACTGGCTTATCTCCTGCATCGGCACCAACATCGCGCCGCAGCCTCACTGGCTGTGGGCTGCCTCCTACGGCGGTATCGCATCTTACTATCTGGCCAACGACCCGGCCCGCCCGCTCCAGACGCTGGTTCTGCCCGGCATCCTGCCGCCCGGTAAAACCATCCGCTGGGACATGCAGGAGCGCAACCTGCTGCTGCACGACGGCATCGCGACCCACTACGTTGACGCCAGCGACAGCGTCTGCATTGAGCGCGAGATAACCATGTACCGCGTGAATCAGTTCGGTGACGCCGACACCTCATATCTCGATGTGCAGTCACCGGCGACGCTGGGCCGCATCCGCTACGTCATCAAAAACCGCTTCACCAACCGCTACCCGCGCCACAAGCTCGCCGGAGACGACGTTCTGGAGCTGCTGGAGCCGGGCCAGCCGGTGATGACGCCAAAGATTGCCCGCGCCGAGCTGCTCGACATCGCGCTGACGGAGCTGATTCCTGCGGGCCTGGTAGAGGACTTCGACGACTACAAGGACACGCTGGAGGTCTACCTCGACGGCAGCGACAAGAACCGCCTGAACTTCATCTGCCACCCGAACCTGGTAAACCAGCTGCGCATTCTGGCCGGTCTCATCCAGTTCAAACTGTAAGGAGCGTTACATGAGCATTCTGGGTATGGCGTCCATCCGCATCAACGGGCGCGAGATTAAGACCGAGGGTAAGTCCACCCTCAACCCCGGCGGCTATGCCCGCACGCAGCATATGGGGGGCGGCAAAGTGTGGGGTAACTCCCGCAAGATGGCCGGTCCCTCGATCCAGATGACTATCGCCGCCGCCCAGGACATGGACGTCATCGAAATCAGCAACTGGGAGGAGGTAACGGTCATGTTTGAGGGCGATAACGGCCTGACCTACATGATGACCGGCTCGGCTACTGATAACCCGGCCACTCTGGACGAGGACGGCGGCACCATTTCCGCCAACTTTATCGGCAAAAAACTGGTGAAGGTGTAAGACATGGCACAGACGGCAATGACGCTTAAGCACGGCTACATCACCGGCAAAGGCACCGATGACGAGATGTGCCACCGGTTGGTGACTTTCCGCGAGCTAACCTCAAAGGACGTGATTGACGCGCAGCTGGCGGCGGAACGTGTGGTAATTGGCGACAACGGTAAGGCGGTGGCCTACTGCTCTGAGGTGCTGATGGGCGTCGAGCTGCTGCGCCGTCAGATCCTGCAGGTCGGGGAACTCCCCGGCCCGCTGTCCCTCAAGCAGTTATACGCCTTCCATCCAGAGGACCTGGAGCTGCTGACGGCGCGGGCAAGCGACGTCGATGGCCTGCTGTCGGAGACGGCTGACCGGGGGCGATCTGATGCCGATGGCGACGGCACTCAGTAACCTAATCGCCAACCTCTCCCAACGCTTCAGCGTTGACTATCTGCAGCAGATGCCTCTCAGGCACCTGCTGCGCCTTACCGAGCAGTTGAGGAAGCAGCATGGCAAACCGCCTAACAACTGAAATACTCATCAACCTGGCGGGGAATCTGACCGCCAAAGCCCGCCAGTACGGTGCCAATATGTCCGAGTTCGCCCGCCGCAATGAGCGGGCGATGAACGTGGTGAAGGCGACGACGGCAGCTGCAGGTCGCGGGCTGGACATGCTGGGAAACCGCTACAGCACTATGATTGCCGGTTTTGCAGGTGGTGCGATGTTGAAGAATTTTGCCGAAACGGACCGGCGCATTACGCGTATGGGCCTGGCTGCCGAGAAAAGCCGTAAAGAAATGGCCGGTATGTTTGAGGGGATGCAAGACTCTGCTATCAAGTTCCGTGTTGATGATAGTGAAGTAGTAAGCGCAATCGAAAAGGTCGGAACGGTAACCGGTGATATAGATTTTGGCTTTAAGAATCGCAATATCATCGCCCCATCAATTGCCGCATCAGGTGCAGACGGTGAAAGCATTGGTGCTTTGTTTGCTCAGTTTCAGAAGTTTAATGTTAGTGATGAAAAAGACACGTTGAAGGCAATGGATACGCTGAATCAGCTCGGTAAAGAAGGCGCATTCGAACTAAAGGATATTGCCGAGCGCGGTATCCGTGCATTTTCTATGTATTCAGCTGCCGGTGGCATTGGGGTGAAAGGTATCAAAGACGTCGGTGTTGCCCTGGAGAGTGCAATTGATGCCACGGGTGATAGAGCCACAGCATCGACGGCGGTGGAAAATTTAATCCGTGACCTTCAGCTCCCCAAGGTAGTGAAAGAGTTGCGCCGCAATGGCATTAACGTTTTCGGCAAGGACGGAAAGATTCAGTCGCTACCGTTACTCATGCAGCAGATAGCACAAAAGTCGGGCAATAAAGGCGCTGAAACCCAGAATAATCGCCTGCTGGGGGCCGGGTTCAATCAAGACAGTATCTTATTGTTGAGCAGCGTGACCTCAGGGAAAGGTGCTGAGAACCTGAAGCGCTATAACGGTGTGGTAGCCGATGGGCAGGGGATCCTGAAGGACGCAGCATATGCTGCCCAGGACTTTACATCGGCAATGTCAGCCCTGAACACCACCTGGAAAAAGTTTGCTAACGGCAACCTTGCTGGCCCTGTACAGGAGCTGGCGGATGCCATTAATTCAGTTGACCAGAAGACGGTGCAAAACTGGCTGGATGTCGGGAAAAAAATCACCCTTGCCGTAGGTGGCATTATCGCTGCCCGCAAAGCGTTCCAGTTCGGCAAGGGCGCACTCGATCTCTTCGGCGTCGGAAAAGGTAAAGGCATCCCCAAAGGCGTCGCCGACGTCTTTGGCTCCGGGGTGATGCCGGTCTATGTCGTAAACATGGGCGCGGGCGGCATGGGCGGTGCCGGTAACCTGCCCGGCGGACCTGGTGGCGCAGGGGCCGGAGCCGGGGCCGGTGCGGGGCGCCTGGCGAAGGTCTTTCGCGGCGTGGGTAAGGTGGCCGCGCCGGTGGTGGGTACGATGGCGCTGTATGACGAGCTGCAGACCCAGTACAAACTGCCCGGACGCATCGACGCTCTGACGCGGCAGACCGCAGCAGACAGCGCCGCGTCACCGGAGGACCGCGACTTTGCCAGCCAGAGCCAGCATAACCGGCAGTATCTCGCCCGCAAGTGGGAGTCCCTCACCAACTGGTTTAACTCCATCGGTAACGATTCACAGATTGCAGACCCCCGCCCGTGGGCATCTGCACAGCCCCAGAATCAGGCGGGCTATCCCTTCCTGCCCCAGCAACTGCAGGGCAATATCGAGGTAGTGGTTAAGGATGACCGGGTACAGGTCAACCGCGTCAAGGTGAACACGCCGGGTGTGACCATGAGCGCGTCGTCCGGCGTCTCCAGCGTGGAGCAGAACTAATGGCGAAAACCCGATGGGAAGACCTCCGGGATGCGTCGTTCCGGGGCATTCCGTTCTTTTTCCGCGACGTCGAAGGTGCTGGCGGACGCCGCGCCATCCCCCACGCCTACCCCAAAAAGGAAGTGGGCTGGACGGAGGACCACGGCGCGGTGCTGACCCAGCAGCAGATTAACGCCGTGCTGCTCGGCAAGGACTACATTGACCAGATGAACCGCCTGCTGGCCGCGCTGAACACGCCCGGCCCCGGCGAGCTTGTGCATCCGTGGTTTGGCGTGCAGAAGGTGCAGGCGGGTCGTGTCACGCACCGACTTTCAACGGAAGAAGGCGGCGTTGCCTACATCTCGTTTGAGGTTTACGAGGCGGGAGAGCAGCTTTTTCCGTCCGGCGTCGAGGACACCAGCGCAACGGCGTTAAGTGCCGCAGACCGCGTCAAGCAGGCTCTGGCCGATGGCAACTGGTTTGCCGCGCTCGATGGCGTGGGCAGCATGGTGGATACCCTGCTGGAGGACCTGGAGGGATTTGTCACTAATCTGCCGAGCCTGCCGGAGGCGCTGAGCGAGTGGATGGACAGGCTGAATCGGTTTAAAGACCTGGCGGGCATCGTCGCAGCCGCACCGGGGAACATGATCCGGGATGTGACAGACCTCATCAGCGACGTGAAGGACCTTGTCTCTGAACCGCCGTTCGCGCTGCGCGTTTATGACCAGCTGCGTGACAAGTGGAAAGGCGACCGCGCCGCGAAAGCGGCTAAAAGATCACTTGTGGAAAATATCGTTGTGGACCCCGCCACCGGCTTTGCCAGCAGCGTGACACCGGCATCCACGCCGGACGCTACCGCCGCGCTGGAGGACAACATCGACAACTTTCGACGCATGGTGATCGTCTCCACGCTCGTTGCGCAGGCGGAGGTTGTGGCCGTCGCCGACTTCGAGACAGGCCAGGACGCGCGGACCACCGGCGACCAGCTGGCGGAGCAGCTCGGCGAGATGGCCACCGACTCCGTTGAAAACGGCCTGCGCGAGCTGTGGCGCTCCCTGCGCGACCTGCGCTTTGCGGTCGTCAACGACGTGCGCATCCGCAGCATCCAGCTCCCGGAGCTGCGCCGCGTGACGCCCGCCCGCACGGTGCCGGTGATGCTCCTGGCCTACCGTGAGACCGGCGATGCGGAAAACCGCGACGAGCTGGTAACCCGCAACCGCCTGCGCTATCCCGCTTTTATCACCCCGGCACAGACCATCGAGATCATCAGCAATGACTGAAGAAGTGACCCTGAACGTCGGCGGCCAGGTCTGGGGCGGCTGGACCGACATGACCATTAACCGCTCGCTGGAGTCCATCGCCGGTGAGTTCGACCTGACAATCACCGCCCGCTGGTCTGATGCCGCGCCCCGCACCATCAAACCCGGCCAGGCGTGCACGGTTGCCATCGGCAGCGACCGGGTCATGACCGGGTACATCGACGACTTCATCCCGAGCTACGACGCTGACAACGTCTCCCTGCGCGTGATGGGGCGCGACAAGACCGGCGACCTGGTGGACAGCTCGGTCGTCGATAAGTCCGGACAGTGGAAGGGCCAGAAGCTGGAGGCGCTGGCCGCGACCGTCTGCAGGCCCTACGGCATCGAGGTGATTAACGAGACCGACACCGGCGAGGCGTTCGGCAGCATCACGCTTGAACAGGGCGAAACCGGCTTTGAGCTACTCGACCGGCTGGCAAAGCAGCGCGGCGTTCTGGTGACTTCTGACGCCCACGGTCGCCTGGTCATCACCCGCGCGTCGTCGCAGCGCGCCGGTGTCTCGCTGGTCCTGGGCGAAAACATCCTCGCCGCCCGCGGTCGCTTCAGCTGGCGCGAGCGCGCGAGCCAGTACATCGTCAAGGGTTCCGTCAGCGCGGGCGGCGATACATGGGACAGCCAGCCGGTGAAGATGATTGGCGGGCGTCAGACCATCGTCAGTGACCCGGAGATCACACGCTACCGCCCGAAGATTCTGGTCAATGAAGACAGCCTGACGGTCGGCGGCGCAAGCGCGCGCGGGGAGTGGTACAAGACCCGGATGCAGGGCGAAGGCACCACGACCGAAATTACCGTGGCAGGCTGGCGGGAGAACGGCGTCAGCGGCCCGCTCTGGCAGACGAACCGGCTGGTTAAAATCACCGACACCATCCAGCAGCTGGACGTCACCTGGCTGATTAAAACCGTGTCGTTTATGGAGGGCGACCAGGGCCGTCTGACGGTTCTCTCCCTGGTGCCGCCGGACTCGCTCGACATGCCGTCTCAGAAAGCGAAGGCGAAAGGCAAGAAGAAATCGACAACCACCGTGGGGGCAACATGGGACTGAAGGACGTAAACATTCCGGGGCAGCTGGCGGCGCTCGGGCGACGTATGCGCCTGGTGGTTGACCGCGCGCTGGTTCGCATGGTTAAGGACAGCCTGGGTCGTCAGAACCTGCAGCTGCAGTCCCTGGCCGACGAGACCAACGACGACGTCGAACGTTTCCAGGACTACGGATTTTCCAGCCATCCGCCGGTCGGGTCAGAGGCTATCGTCCTGGCCGTCGGCGGTCGCCGCGACGGCATGGTGGCCATCGCCGTCGAGAATAAAAGTCTGAGACCGCAGAACGCGGAAGAAGGCGACGTCTGTATTTATCATCAGGAAGGTCATATTATTCGCCTGCTGAAAGATGGCGTTATCGAAATAACAGGGAAAAAGGTAAATCTGGTTGCCGACGAGAGCTGTGAAATTATCAGTAAGCAAATTACTGTCACCGGCCCGACGTCATTCAGCGACGATATTACCGTCCGCGGAAAAAGCTTTTTGGGTCATGTTCATCCGGAAACGGGGTCCGTTACGAAGCCGCCATCATGACCATCAGACTAAACTGGCACCTGCCCGCAGGCGCGGATATAGAGATTGAACACAATGGCCTTTCGTTTGACGAGGGCCTTGTTTCTTTAGTGTATATCTGCCTTTTTACCGATGCGCGGGCGGATACCAGCGATATTATTCCCGACGGCACTGACGACCGTCGCGGCTGGTGCGGTAATTCTTACAGTGATTTTGAATGGGGCTCAAAACTCTGGCTGCTTGACCGTGAAAAGCTCACAGAAGATGTGCGGCTGCGCGCTGAGAATTACGCCCGCCTTGCCATGCAGCCGCTATTACGCAACGGCTACGCGCGAAATGCGCAGGTCATAGCGACCATTCCCCGCATGTATGTACTCGGCCTGACGATTATTCTCACCCGCCCGGATAAAACCGAATTAACCGTTGAAATAAAGAAACGCTGGGAGGCGATTGAAAATGGCAACATTTAGCGTCCCGACGTTGCGCCAGATTATTCGCGCCGGGATTCAGGACCTTGAAATTGAGCTGGACCAGGAGCTGCCAATTGTTGGCGTTGAACGCGCGTTAAACATTGCTTTTAGCGGCGCTTTACGCGACCTCTACGATTATCAGACCTGGATTAAAAACCAGATAATCCCGACGGAAGAGTCCGCCGACGAGACCATCATTGATACCGCCCGCTACGAGGGCGTCATCCGCAAGGCCGCGTCGTTCGCAAACGGCCCGGTCACCTTCACCGGCACCCGCCCGCTGCCGCTTGATACTGAGATGCAGACGCAGGATGGCGTGCGCTACCACGTCACCGCGACCAACGATCCGTCTGCAGGCAGAATCACCGTGCTGGTGCAGGCCGACGAAACCGGCCTCAGCGGCAACCTGACGGCGGGCGACGTCCTGACGCTCATCTCTCCGATCCCCGGCGTGAACAGCGACGGCGTGGTGGCCGCTGCCGGTATCTCCGGCGGCGCGGACGTCGAATCCGTTCCCGAGCTGCTGACCCGCCTGCTGTACCGCAAGCGCAACCCGCCCACCGGCGGCGCGCTGCATGATTATGTGCTCTGGGCAACGGAACTGCCGGGTATCAGCCGCGCCTGGGCGTTCGATAACTGGCACGGTCGGGGCACCGTCGGCCTTGCGTGGGTCTATGACCACCGCGACGACATCATCCCGACCGGGACGGACCGCGAGTCGATGCTCTCCTACCTCTACCGCCACCAGGACCCGGCCACCGGTACGTGGGTCGGCAAGCCTGGCGGTATTGAGGTTTGGCCTATCCCCCTGACGCTGAAGCCCGTCCCGCTCACTATTCGGGTCATCCCGGACACCGCCGCCATCCGCTCTGCGGTCATGCTCAGCCTGCAGGCGCTGTTCCGCTCGCTGTCGCCGGGCGATACGCTGCTGCTATCTGCTATCCGCACGGCCATCGGTTCTGCCACTGGCGTCACCGACTACGAGCTGGATATCACCAACAACCAGAGCAGCCAGAACTACGAGCTGCTGACGCTGGGAGCGGTCACATGGCGCATCGTGTAGACGACTGGCACCAGGTGCTGCAGCAGCTGATGCCGCGCGGTAAGGCGTGGCCGCGCGAACAGACGGCAGCGCTGATATCGCTGCTGCGCGGCTTCAGCGCCAGGCTGCACTACGCAGAGGCGAACGCCGACCTGCTGATGCCGGAGATGCGCCCGGAGACCACTGACCTGCTGCTGGCCGACTGGGAAGACTACCTCGGCCTGCCGGACTGTAACGCCATCCCTGATGGCGTTGAGCGCCGCCGCGATGCTGTAGTGGAGAAGTACCACCGCAAGGGCGGGCTGGCCACCTGGCAGATTGAGCAGGCCGTCTATGACGCGCTGGGCTTCACTATCGAGGTGACGGAGATCCTGCCGCATCACGTCCTTCGCAACATCATGTACCCGATATACGGCCACAAGTACCGCTACCTCCTGCAGGTGACGGTCACCGACATGCCGATGATCCGCTTTCGCAGCATCAGCAACGTCCTGACGCCGCTGGTCAGCCTGCAGGCGCAGATTCTGGAATGCTTTCTGCGGCGCTACCGCCTGGCCGGGCACGCCTACGATTTTCTATATGAGGTCTGATTATGTATTACCTGGATAATGATTCCTCCGTGCCGGATTTGCCGCCGGTCCATCAGGTCTTATTTACCGAGCCGCGTTATTTCACCGAAGGCGGTGACGGTATTGCGCCGAGTTACCCCGGCGCGGACTGGTTCAATATTATTCAGATGGAAATGATGAACGTCCTGAAGCTGGCAAATATCACGCCGGTTAAATCAAAAATGGACCAGTTCGCCCAGGCCATCCGCCTGTTTTCATCAGACTATATGCTGCCACCCGGCATACCGCTGCCGTGGCCGGGCGCGACTGCGCCGACCGGTTTCGCGCTGGCGCTGGGCCAGTCGTTCGATAAGACCGCCTATCCGCGCCTGGCGCAGGCGTACCCGTCCGGTATCATCCCGGACATGCGCGGCCAGACCATCAAGTTTCTGCCCGCGACGGGGCGCTCGCTGCTGTCGCTGGAGGCCGACGGCGTGAAGTCGCACACCCACAGCGCCAGCGTCGCGTCAACTGACCTTGGGACCGTCAGCACTGCTAACACCGATTTGGGCACGAAGCAGACCAGCCAGAACGGCCAGCATAACCACGTTAATGATGCCCGGTTTAATAAACTGGGGGCCCGGTCCAGCGATATAGACAACATCGGCAGTACCGGCGATTCGGATGATGTTAATCCCACGACTGAATATCGCATTGCTGCGATGGAGGGACTGTGGAATGCAGCCACGATGCAGGATGCGGGTAATCATGTTCACACCGTTTATATTGGCCCTCATGCCCACACGGTTTATATCGGCCCCCACGGCCATGCGGTCACGGTTAATAACTTTGGCAACAGTGAAAATACCGTCAGGAATATCGCCTTTAACGCAATTGTGAGGTTAGCGTAATGTCATTCGAATTTTCTCAAAGCCCGCAGGCGCTCTGGATTTATCAGTACGATGCCAACGGGGTTTATATCGGCTCCGTGTTTATGACTATCCCGGCGGGCACCGGCCTGCCCGCCAGCACCACCCATTTACCCTGTGAGCCCGCGCAGGGCCAGACGGGAATTTTCACCGATGGCCAGTGGCAGTACGTCGATGATATTCGCGGCCAGCGCTACTGGGACGAACACGGCACCGGGTTCGTTATCTCTACCCTGAGCGAGTCACTCCCGGACTGGGCGATCACGTCAGAGCCACCGGCTGCGGAGCCAGGACACGTCCTGCAGTTCACTGATGGCCAGTGGCTGCAGGTAGAGGATAAAACCGGCAGCGCGTTCTACGAGAGCGACGGTACGAAGCACATCATCACCAGCGCCTGGTTCACGCTTCCGACAGGCTGCACGTTCATCGAGCCGCCTGAGACTAAACCGACGTTTGTGACCCGCTGGAACGGGGCCGAGTGGGTCTACGTGAAGGACCTGCGCGGTCTGACCGTCTGGAATACGGCAACCAAAGAGGCGTCCACCATCATCGAACTTGGCCCGGTTCCTGACGGCTATACGCGGCTGATTCCAGGCCAGTTCGACGAGTGGGACGGCACGGCGTGGGTGAAGAACCTTGCGCTGGAGGCTGAATATCTGCAGGAGCAGGCTGAGGCCCGCAAGGCTGAACTGCTGGCCGAGGCGTCTCAGCAAATCGCAGTGCTGACCTATGCGACCGACAGCGGTCAGGCGACTAACGATGAAGCCGCGATGCTGGAAAAATGGCAGGAATACCGCCTTTCCCTGAGCCGAATTGATACCGCCAGCGCCGATATCGCCTGGCCCCAGAAGCCATAAGGAGGCGTCATGTTCCATCTCGACAATACCAGTGGCGTCCCGGAGATGCCGGAGCCGAAAGAGCAGCAGTCTATTACGCCTAAGTGGTTTGGGGAGAGCGTTGAACAGGGTGGTATAAGCTGGCCAGGGGCGGACTGGTTTAACACTGTTCAGGCTGAGCTGTTAAATCTCCTGAAAGCGGCGGGCATATCACCTGATAAAAAATCGTTTAATCAGCTGTCAAAAGCTATTCCTGTACTGGGCGACGGCATCATAAGAAAGGATCTGATGTCCAGCGAGGAAGGCCAGGGTTCATGGCTTGTTCGATACCAAAAAAATACCGTGGGTGATGAACTTAATACGTTACAGTTCTCTAAATATATTCCAAGGATTTATTACGGTGCTTTTTTTGAGAACGGCACTAATGCAATTAACATAGCGACATCGCATGATGGGATTACTTTCAGCGATCCCATTCGCCTGACGAATGGTGCTGACGGTTTGCTGAGAGCCCGCGACCCATCCCTTATTTTTTACAATGGGTTATGGCTTATGGCCACAACCGCTAACACTCCAGGCAGCGTTGATCTTGTTATCTATACCAGTCCAGACCTCATAACGTGGACACCTAACCCTATCCGACTTAATGGTGACTTTGCGATTTGTAGTGATACAGAGGCCTGGGATTCAGGGTCCATTCCAGCTAAGTACCTTTGGGCTGGTGAGTTTTTTATCAATCCAAAAACCAATAAATTACACCTGATTATCAGTATTCTCATCGGCAACGATAACTACTTTGGCACTTACTTGTGCGAGCTTGAGAGCCTGGATAATCTCACTTTCACCATACCAGTTAGGGTTTCAGTAAATGAAGATGATGGCTCTGTTAATCGTTACAGTCGAATAGATGCCGCAATAGCATTTGACGACATCAATAACCGTTATCTTATGGCAGTTAAGCGTGAAACATTTGGATTTATTGATATTTTTTATAGCACGGCTTTAGAAGGCCCCTATTACTATCTGAACTCAATTACTGGCCTTACCAGCACAGGTGCTTCGTCAGGATATTTTCGGAAATCTTCTATCGAAGCTCCATCTATTTATAAGTTAAAAAATTCAAACACTTGGGTCGTTTCTTTTGACCCCAATGATACTTTTGACGGCATTCTGTACGTAACAACGTCGGATGATTTTTCATCATTATCAGTACCCAGAAGCCTTCGGCTCGCAAAGCTACGTCATGGTTCTGTCATGGCTGGGGATAACTTAACCCCTCAGGCTATTAAAAATCTTGAAGATTGTCGTAATGGGATGAGTGGTTTTTCAGTAGTAAAGAACCGCCCACTTAACTTCATTCAAATCAAGGAAAATGGTTCGCTAATTCCCCGTTCTGATACTGTTTATTGGGCAGATCAGTCCGTAAACGTGACGTTAGTCACGCCTTCTTCTCTGTCGGGAAATGTCGATTATCCGAGAAACTTCTACTTCTGCATGCGTAGTAGTTCTCGTCTTGTCAGACTACGTGTCACCGGAGCAGTTGCGGGTGGGAACTGGGATATTGGTTGGGGTGTAAATAACGACCGATTGATAGAGTTTTTCTATGAGTCTTTGAGTAACGTTTACCGAAGTGAAGCTGCGGGTGCTCTGTCTTATACTCAGACACGGCTTACTGTAGATGCCGGAACCAATTCAATCAATGCCTCAGATATCACCTGGGCACCAAGGCACGCCAAGACATATGTCATTCTTGATGCCGATGGGACAGTAACCATCAATGCATTGCCTGACATGCCTGTTGGTACGTACTTCAATGTTGTTATTCAATCAGGTCTGGGTAGTTTTGTGGGGCTCGTTTTAAAGGCTGGCACAAACGCTAATCATTTAGGTACACCAGCAGAGTGGGCTTATAAAGGTGGTGCCAGCGGATTTGACGGCGCGCTGATTCGGATAGAAAAAGGCTCAGATAGGTGGTTCGCGACCAAGCCCTAATCCCGTTAACATCAAATAGACAAGTCGGAGTAGCGACTTGTCTTCTCGCCTAGCCACACAGGTTAGTATCAAATGTTATTTTTTATACAGTTTAATTCAGTATCAAATTAGATTCGATTCAGTATCAAAAAATTTCGCGCGCTATATTCTCAACGGCGTTAAGCACGTTATCTTCGGCAATAGCGTTGAAGTCCAGCGACGGCAGGCCGCTGTTAACCTCCAGCGGACGGGTTGCGCTGCCGGTATTGCCCGCGGCATCGGTAACGCTGACCGCCACCGTCGTCGTGCCGTCGTGCAGCGCGGCGATGACGTTGGCCGGTACGCCGACGCTCCAGTTGCCCTGGTTATCCACGGCCGTGGTATAGGTGTAGCCGTTGAGGGTAACCGTCACCTTCGCGCCCGGGCCCGCAAACGCGACGGAACCGCTGACGATCTGCGACTGCTGGTGCTCGGCGATATTGATAATATCGTCACCGGCGATGGTGTTGATGGTGACTTTCGGCACGCTGACGTCAACGCCCACGGTGCTATCTGCCTGTCCTTCGTTACCGGCCTTATCGGCAACCTTAACAACAATGGTCTCGGTACCGTCGGTGAGGGACTTCAGATCCGCCCCGGGAACCACCAGCGACCAGCGGCCGCCGGCGCCCACGCGGGCGGTATAGTCGTGATTGTTGAAGGTCACGGTCACCCGCTGTCCGGCTTCCGCCGTGGCGGTGCCCGAAATCGTAACGCCGGTTTTCACCTCATTGCTGTTGATTACGTTATCCGCGGTGACGCTATCGACGGTAATGGTCGGTGCCACGGTATCGACGCGATAGTCGTGGCCCGCCGAGGCGCCGTTGCCCGCCGCGTTAGTGACGCTGACCTGTACGCTGTCGGTGCCTTCTTTCAGCGAGGCCAGATCCGCTGCCGGCACCTCGCAGCGCCAGGTCCCGTCTGCGGCCACCGTCGCGGTATAAACTTTACCGCCGAAGGCCACGGTAACGGTCTGCCCCGCCTCCACGTTACCGGTGCGCCCGGTCAGCGTCAGCGGCTCGTTCTTCTCGGCCGCGTTCAGCACGTTGTCATCCGTCACGCTGTCGACAGTGATAGCAACGCTGCTCAGGTCAACCTTCACGTTGTGATCAACGCTCACGGTATTCCCCGTTTCACTGGTGCCGGAAGCGGTCACCTTCAGCGCGCCCGCGGAGAGCACGCCCACGTCGGCTTTCGGTACCACGGCGCTCCAGGTGCCGTCTGCCAGCACGGTGGCCGTGTAGTCTTTGCCATTAAGGGTAACGGTAACGACAGAGCCCGCTTGCAGATCGCTGCTGCTGCCGGTGACGACCAGATCCTGGCCGCGCTCGAGGCTGTTAATCACATCGTCCCCGGCAACCGTATCAATACGCAGACCCGGCAGATGGGCATCAATGGTGATGCCGCGCTCGCCGCCGCCGGTATTGCCCTGGGTATTGGTGACGCTTGCCGTCACGTTCAGGCGGCCGTCGCCGAGCGAGGTCCAGTCGGAAGACGGCACGCTCACGCTCCAGGTCAGATCCGGCTGTACCGTGGTCGTATACTCTTTACCGGCAATGGTGACGGTGACGGTGTTGCCGGCCACCGCATTAACCACCCGCCCGCCGATAGTTTGCGACTGGGCGGCTTCAGCGGTATTGATGACATCATCACCGGCAATGCTGTTGATGATGACGTACGGCGAGGCGGTATCAACCACCAGGTTGGACCGGGCGTCAACGCGGTTGCCGATGCTGTTTTCCGCCGTCGCGGTCAGAACGTAGTTCGCCTCGCCGAGCGTCGCCAGATCGGCAGGAGAGACGGTCAGCGACCAGCTGCCGTCCGCAGCGGTTGTTGCCGTGTAGGTCCTGTTATTGAAGGTCACGGTGACGGTGGTGCCTTCCGCCAGGTTTGCGCTGGTGCCGTTAATCTCCAGCGGCTCGCCTTTCTCGGTGGCATTAAGGATGTTGTCGCCGGAGATAGCCTGGAAGTCCAGCGAGGCAACGGCGCTGCTCACTTCAATCGGATGCGTGCTTGCCCCGGTATTGCCCGCGGCGTCGGTCACGCTGACGGTAACCGGGATGTTCTTACCGTCGTGCAGCCCGGAAATGACGTTCGCCGGAACGCCGATGCTCCAGTTGAGGTTGCCATCCAGTACCGTCGTGAACTGCTGGCCGCCGATGGTCAGGGTCACCTTATCACCCGCCGCCGCACCGGTTGCCGAACCGGTAATAATCTGCGGCTGCTGGTGCTCGGTGCTGTTGATCACATCATCACCGGCGATGGTGTTAATGGTCACTTTCGGTACGTCGATATCTACCGTCACGGCGCGGTCGGCCGCTGCGGCGTTGCCCGCCTTATCAGAGACGCTAACGGTAATGCTGTCAGCGCCGCTGGCCAGATCCTTAAGATCGCCCGCAGGCGCGGTGACCGTCCAGCGGCCATCGGCGCCCACCGTCGCCTTGTAGTCGTGATTGTTAAAGGAGACGGTCAGCTCCTGACCGGCCTCTGCCGTAGTGGTACCGCTAATCACCACGCCTTTGCCCGCTTCGGCCACGTTGATGGTGTTATCGCCGGCAACGGTATCAATCGTTATCGTCGGCGCCAGCGTGTCGACCACGTAGCCGCGGCCCGCCGAGGCGCCGTTGCCGTGAACGTTCGCCACGCTGACCTGGACGCTGGCGCTGCCGTCGCGCAGGCCCGTCAGGTCACCGGCCGGTACGGAGCAGGTCCAGCCGCCGTCTGCGCCAACGGTCGTGGTATAAATCTTGCCGCCAAACGCGATAGTTACCGTCTGGCCCGCTTCGACGTTGGTAGTGGTGCCCGTCAGCTCAAGCGGTAGCCGTTTTTCCGCCGCGTTGAGCACGTTGTCCGCCGTCACGCTATTGATGCTGATGGCGACGTCCGAGAGATCGACCTTCACAATGCGATCGACGTGCATCGGGTTGCCCGCCTCATTGGTACCGGCAACGGTAACTTTCACCGCGCCTGCCGCCAGCTCGCCAACGTCCGCCTGCGGCACCGCCGCGCTCCAGGTACCGTCAGCCAGTACCGTTGCCGCGTAGTCCTTACCGTTGAGGGTCACGGTGACCGCGGCGCCGGCCTTCAGGCCGTCGCTGCTGCCGGTAATGATAAGAGCCTGGCCGTGCTCGATGCCGTTAATCACATCGTCACCGGCCACGGTATCGATGCGGATCCCCGGCAGGTTAGCGTCGATGGTGAACTCGCGCTCGCCGCCGCCGGTGTTGTTATTGTTATTAGTTACGCTGGCAGTGACCTTCATCGGCCCGTTGCCCAGCGCCTGCAGATCCTCAGCAGAAACGTTAACCGTCCAGCTCAGATCCGACTGTACCGTCGCGGTATACGCTTTACCCGCGATGGTCACGGTGACGGTATTGCCCGCCTCCGCGTTAATCACCCGGCCGCTGATGTTCTGGCCAGAGGCAATTTCCGCCGCATTAATCACATCATCGCCGGCAATGCGATCGACGATGACCGCCGGCAGCGCGGAGTCAACCATCACCGTGCGGCTCTCGCCACCGGTGTTGCCCGCGTTGCTGCTCGCGGAAACGCTCACCTCATAGCGTGCTTCGCCCAGCGCCTGGACATCGGCAGCAGGTATTGTTGCGGTCCAGATGCCGCCGGCGCCGACTTTGCCCGTGTAGCTCTTGCCGTTGAGATTGACGGTAACGTCAGCCCCTTCAGCCACGCCGGTGACCTTGCCGCTGAGGTGCAGCTCCTGACCTTTCTCGGTGCTGTTGATAACATCATCGCCGGAGATAGGATCAATGGTCAGTACCGGTTTCTCCAGGTTAACGGTGACGCTGTGGGTATTGCTGCTGCTGTTGCCCGCTTTGTCGGTAATCGTTGCCGTGATGGTGTGGCCCGTTTCGGCCAGCGCCCGGACGTCGCCTGCCGGTACGCCCACGCTCCAGCTCCCGTCGCCTTTCACCGTCGCGCTGTAGGTGACGCCGTTCAGCGCGATCTGAATAATGTCGCCCGGCGCGGCGCCGGCGACGTTACCGGTGATCATCACCGCCTGGCCGTGTTCGGCGCTGTTGATCACATCGTCAACGGCAACGTTATCGAAGGTAATCTGCGGCACGGTGGTATCAACCAGCACGGATGCGCCTGCACTTGTCGGGTTGCCCGCCCGGTCGCTGACCGTCGCAGTGACCTGCGCATCGCCGTTGGCAATGCCCTTCATATCGTCAGCCGGAACCTCCAGCGTCCAGCGGCCATTCGCGCCAACCTCGGCGGGGTAGTCGCGGCCGTTAAAGGTCACGGTGACCTTCTGCCCGGCTTCGGCACTGCTGGTGCCGCTAATGGTCAGCGGCTGGCCCGCTTCTGCCGCGTTCAGCATGTTGTCGCCGCTGATAGCGTCAATGGTAATCGCCGGGGCCAGGGTATCCACGCGGTAATCGTGGCCCGCCGACGCGCCGTTGCCGTTCACGTTGGTGACGCTCACCTGCAGGCTGGCGCTGCCGTCGCGCTGGCCCGCCAGGTCTGGCGCCGGTACCGTGTAGCTCCAGCTGTGGTCTGCGCCGACGGTCGCCGTGTAAATCTTATCGCCGAAGGAGATAGTGACTTCGCGCCCCTCTTCTACTCCGGAGGTCGAGCCGGAAAGGATCAGATCCTGCCCCTTCTCGGCGGCGTTGAGCACGTTATCTTCCGTGACGCTATTAATGCTGATGGCGACCTCGGAGAGATCGACGCGCACAATGCGGTCGACGTGCATCGAATTGCCCGCCTCATTCGTACCGGAAACGGTGACTTTCACCGCGCCTTCGGCCAGTTCACCGACGTCGGCCTTCGGTACCGCCGCGCGCCAGGTGCCGTCCTCCAGTACCGTTGCCGGGTAGTCCTTACCGTTGATAGTGACGTTAACCGCAGAGCCCGCCTTCAGGCCATCGCTGCTGCCGGTCACGATCAGATCCCGGGCGTGTTCAATGCCGTTGATGACATCATCGCCGGCCACGATATCAATACGCATACCCGGCAGGTTAGCGTCGATAGTGAAGTTTCGCTCGCCGCTGCCGGTATTACCGTGACCGTTCATTACGGTGGCGGTAACGCTCAGCGGGCCGTTGCCCAGCGCCTCCAGATCGGTGTTCGGTACGTTGACGCTCCAGCTCAGATCCGACTGTACCGTCGTGGTGTACTCTTTACCGGCGATGGTCACGGTGACGGTATTGCCCGCTTCAGCATTCGCCACGCGGCCGCTGATCGTCTGGCCCGCATCAACTTCGGCGCGGTTAATCACATCATCACCGGCAATACGCTCGATAATGACCGTCGGCAGCCGGGTGTCGACAATCACCTCATGGCCTGCGCTGCCGGTGTTCCCTGCCTCGCTCTGCGCAGAGACGGTAATCTCATAGCGCGCTTCGCCCAGCGCCCTGACGTCGGCCGCCGGCACCGTCGCACTCCAGGTACCGTCGGCAGCTACCTCACCCTGGTAGGTTTTACCGTTCAGCGTCACGCTGACGCTGCTGCCCGCCGCCAGATCTGGCGCGGCGCCGGTAAGATGCAGATCCTGGCCCTTCTCAATGCTGTTGATGATATCGTCACCGGCAACGGTGTCGATGGTCAGCTCCGGCCTGGTCAGATCGACGCTGATGCCGCGATCGGCGTGATTGCTGTTGCCCGCCTTATCGGTCACCGCGGCGGTAAGGGTGTAATCTGCGCCCGTCAGCGCCGCGACGTCGGAGGCCGGAACGCCGATGCTCCAGTTGCCGTTCGCGTCCAGCACGGTGACGTAATCGTGGCCGTTGAGGGTCACGGTCACCTTGTCGCCCG
>OJYR01000068.1_pt1 | contig 66997 bp, 76 predicted proteins | sample 1600991 | NCBI WGS metagenome assembly OJYR01 (sample SAMN04436854, study PRJEB24849) | human gut metagenome | biome: human gut; feature: NICU; material: stool | host: Homo sapiens | place: USA: Saint Louis, MO | collected 2012-05-11
CTTTCTGGAGACTGATTCAGGCCATTACCGGGCGCAGGCGGGTGACGCTGATTGCGGAGGGGCGACGCTGTGAGCGCCTGGCTTCCTACCGGTTACTCATCCACCAGCAGACCTGGTATCTGGTGGCTGAACACGAAGGGCATATCGCCGTATTCACACTTGATGAAATCCATCTGATTCAGCCTTTGCAGGAGACTTTTCGCCGCAATGACAGTCTGTGTCGCCTGGTTGAAGACCCGGTCTTCATTCAGGCCTTACCCCATTTTCGCTTTATCCAGCAGTCACTGCTTACGTTTGTTCCGGCTGACAGCCCACCGGAATAGCGCAGGTGTTGTAATCAACCCGGCAACAGGGAGGAGCCCAGTGCCCGTTATTGCCATTATCGCCATTGTTATCATCGTCATCATTCTGAACAAAACCGGAGTGTCCGACAGCCTCACGGCCCTGACACTTGCCACCGTTGCCGCACTACTGACGGGAGGTGGCGCAGCCGGTGCTGCCAGTGTCGCGCTGACGCCGTTCGTCGGCGTGCCGGTGGGTATTTTTGTGGGGATTTATGTCTTTGCCAAAGTGGTTCGTCTGATTTCAGGAAAAAAATAATGAAACGTAAAACACTGCCTCTGCTGGCACTGGTTGCCACCACTCTGTTTCTGAGCGCCTGCGATGACAGAAGTGATGAACTGAAGGCCATCAGCAAGTTCAAGGATCTCACCCCGCCGCGCTTCAGCGATGTGGTCAGTCGTCAGGATGATGTCAGCGAAGAATGGTCACAGGTTGGTTTCTCATCCGGTCTTACCCTGCAGGTCTTACGTACCCGCCAGTCACCTGATGGATGCGAGGGTGGCAGTTACTACTACCTCGCGGATATGCAGGAAAAAACCGTCCAGCCACTGATGAATGCGCTGTGTATTGCCGATAACATCAAACTGGAATACCAGGAGGTGACGGACCCGTATACCAAAGAAAGATACTTTGAGTACGCCCATGACGGCAAACTGATGGGTCGACTGCTGATACCCTCAAACCCTGAGAACCAGGAATAAAAACAACGATAAAGGAGACAGAAATGACAATACGTTCACTAAGCCGGTTTGTACTGGCATGTTCACTGTTTACCAGCTTTACAGCCTCTGCGGTTCCCGGACTCTGGCAGCAGGGCTATGGCCAGGGCAATACGGAATACAGCGTGACTGATACCAGCGGGAAGATGTTTACCATCAACTGTACTGGAAATCCTGACCAGAATGGTTTCTACCAGCATTCAGTTTTTCTGACCCAGACGGATAATAGAATGGTCAGTTCGCACGATGACGGCACCTCTATCACAGTAGTTATGAATCACCAGCAGTACGCTATTCCGTCCAGTCTGGGCTGGCGAAACGGGGATAATGCCTGGTATGACTTCATCAGCGATATCCGCAAAGCCCGTCAGTTTGAGGTCTACGTCAATGACCGGAAAGCGGGAACCTTCAGTATTGACCCGACGAATGCCACGAAGGTCCTGCCCACGCCCGGAGACTGCGGTAACGACTGAAAGCCGTTCCTCCTTACGCAAATCAACCCCGACAGCCATCAGGCTGCCGGGGTTTTCTTTTATCAGTAGCCTGAAAATGTCCCAATCAGTTTTACTGCCACCGGGACCCTTCACCCGGATACAAGCAGAAGCGGTCACTACCACGTACAGCGATATCACTATCGAAGACGACCAGGGCAGTCACTTCCGCCTGGTGGTTCGCGACGCCGAAGGCCGGATGGTCTGGCGGGCATGGAACTTTGAACCGTATGCCGGTGAAGGTCTTAACCGCTATATCCGCAGGTCAGGCATCCGCACTGACACTTTTACCCGCTGACCCCGAATCATTTACCAGCAACATTTCACTTTCCCGAACCCACTTTATTACCCCATACGCCAGCCATCGCTGCTGGCATTTTTTATTGACGGAGACATACCCATGACTACAGCGACACAAAACAACCTCGCATCTGCTAACGAACCCGAATTTGAACTGACCGTAACGCAGGTACCTGACGAACAGCGTATCTGCTTCTGGCCGCAGCACTTTGGCACCATTCCACAATGGTTAACCCTGGAGCCGCATATTTTCGCCTGGATGGGCCGATTCTGTACGGATTACTGCGGTGGTATCTGGTCGTTTTACACCCTCAGCAACGGTGGCGCATTTATGGCCCCTGATGCTGAAGGTGACGATAAATGGCGTCTGTTCAACAGCATGAACGGCAATGGTGCGGATATGAGCGCGGAAGCTGCCGGTATCGCTGTCTGCCTGATTGAATACAGCCATCACGCCTGCCGTACAGAGTGTGACGCCATGACCGCTCACTATTACCGCCTGCGGGACTATGCCCTGCAACATCCTGAGGCTCACGCCATTCTGCGCATCATCGACTGACCGGAGGAACAACGAATGAAACAGCTTTCCTTTTTACCCGGCGAGATAACGCCACAGGACCGGCGTCTCATCCAGCGCGCCCTCAGGGTTCTGGACCGGCATCTGCATGAGCCCGGGGTAGCCTTCACCTCCACCCACGCCGTCCGTGAATGGCTGCGACTGCATATGGCCGCGCTTGAGCGGGAAGAGTTCCGGGTGTTGTATCTGGACAACCAGAATCAGTTGATTGCCCATGAGACGCTCTTTAGCGGCACGATTAACCGTACCGAGGTGCATCCCCGGGAGCTGGTCAAGCGCGCCCTGTACTTTAACGCGGCAGCGGTGATACTCGCTCATAACCATCCTTCCGGCGAGACGACACCCAGCCAAGCCGACAAAGCTCTCACGCAGCGGCTGGTGCAGGTACTTCAGCTGGTGGATATCCGTGTCCCTGACCATCTGATTGTCGGCAGCAGGCAAATCTATTCGTTCGCAGAACACGGTCTGTTGTGAGGTATGACATGAAAATTATCAGTAAACGCCAGGCAATGACGATATACCGCCAGCATCCTGAGTCCCGGATCTTTCGCTACTGCAGCGGAAAATATCAGTGGCACGGTAGTGTCTGCCATTACACCGGCAGGGACGTTCCGGATATTGCAGGAGTCCTTGCGGTATACGCCGAACGCCGCCAGGACCGTAACGGGCCCTATACCTGCCTGATGAGCATCCCCCTGAACTGACAACAAAAGGAGAGCCGCCATGACCCACATCATCTGGGGCCTGCAGCGGAATACACGCCGCGCCTAGGAACTCGTCTGGTGCAGGAGGGCAACCGGCTGCATTATCTGGCTGACCGGGCCAGCATCACCGGTATGTTCAGTGACGCCGAATGTCGGAAGCTGGATGACACATTCCCGCATTTTATCCGCCAGATGGAATCGATGCTGGCCACCGGTGAACTCAGCCCTCAACATGCCCACTGCGTCACCCTGTACCACAACGGTTTCACCTGCGAAGCCGACACCCTTGGCAGTTGCGGCTACGTATACATCGCCATTTACCCCACTCAGCGTTAATTACCTTCACGAGAGCAAACATGAAAACTTTACCTGCAACAACTCAGCGGGCGGTGAAGCCCTGCTTGTCACCCGTAGTTGTCTGGCAAATGTTACTGACACGTCTGCTGGAACAGCACTATGGTCTGACACTGAACGATACGCCGTTCGGTGATGAAAGGGTTATTAAGGAACATATCGATGCTGGTATCACTCTGGCTGATGCCGTGAATTTTCTGGTGGAAAAATACGAACTGGTTCGTATCGACAGGAAGGGATTTAGCTGGCAGGAACAATCCCCTTACCTTCGGGCTGTCGATATTCTGCGAGCGCGGCAGGTAACTGGCTTGTTGCGGCAAAGCCGTAAAAATTCGGTACGGTGAATATTACAGGCCGTGCTACTGACTTTCATCACTATCCGGGAGGGCTTGCAACGAGATGAAGAGGGCCGGGTAGCAATTCCTTACCTGACCCATTACCTGACCCAAATTGCATCCAAAGAAAAAGGAGTCAGACGATTTATCATCTAACTCCTTGTTTTATTTGGTGGCCCCTGTTGGGTTTGAACCAACGACCAAGCGATTATGAGTTCCTACCGTAGCAACCGAAAATCAATAGTTTGCGTTATTTATCATTGACATAGTTTGCCACTATATGCCAAATGTTTGCCAATATTTGCCGCTTATACCGCCATTTTATCGCCACTCATCGCCAGCGGATTGAACTTAACAGCATCCTCTAAATGGTCAGGGGCGAAGTGTGCATATCGCATAGTCATCTTGATGTCGGTATGGCCGAGTACGCGCTGCAAGACCAGAATGTTACCTCCATTCATCATAAAGTGACTTGCGAAGGTGTGGCGTAAAACATGGGTGAGTTGCCCTGCCGGTAATTCGATGCCTGTTCTTTCCAGCGCAGATCGGAACGCGCCATAGCAATCACTAAACAACCGACCTTTTTTATCGTCAGGCAGAGATTCATAAAGCTCTTTACTGATTGGAACGGTACGGTTTTTTCTGCCTTTCGTATTCGTGTAGGTAATTTTGTACTTCGTGAGTTGGATTTTTCTCAGGCTTTCCGCCTCAGACCAACGAGCACCAGTGGCGAGGCAAATTCTGACCACCGTTTCTAAATCAGGGTGGTCATGTCTTTTGCACTCTCCGAGCAGTAACGAAATCTGGTCATGAGTTAACCAAGCCATCTCCATTTCTTCTGTACGGAAGGGGCGCATATTTTTAAGAGGGTTCTCCCCCTTCCATTCACCCAAGCGGTTTAGCTCATTGAACACCGCTCGGAAGTAAGCAAGTTCAAGATTAAGTGTACGGGGAGAGACCTCTTTCACTCTATTTGAACGGGCATACTCACCTTTTAACCGTTTTTCTCTGTAACGGGAAAACATCTGTGCATCGAAATCGCAAGCGAGCGGTTCGCCCATACACTCAAAAGCATGGTGCATTGCTAATTGGCGTTTTTCTCCGTCTTTCAAGGTAATGCCATGAGCGCTATACCATGCGTTAACTAACTCTTTTAACGTGCGCCTGTCTTCTTTTTCTTCCTGCCACGGATTTTGTATGGTGTATTGTTCAAAGGCCAGTGCTTCCCCTTTGGTGGCGAATTTCTTTCTAATGCGCTTGCCCTTTGCCCCGTTTGGGTAGAGCTCGCATATCCAACCGCCGCCAGAGTTTTTACGGACAGTCATCAATTAACCTCGCTGTAAATACCTACCACCCGGCCAACTGTTTTTATCTCATCAATCCCACACTCAAAAGGCACTTTCCCGCCAGCTACATGCAACTTTTTACCTGGCAGTACCGTTAGCTCCCGGAGGCTGACTGCTCCCTCGACATCAACAACCCATAAACCATCAGCCAATGGGGCTTCTTTCTCAGTGATGTAACAGCTGTTTTCGCTTTTTATGCAGATTGCATTTTTGAGCTGCTTACCAAAAAGCTGATTATCAATACTCAAAACACCAGATTCACGAAGACTCCCTTCACTTAAAGCGAAGAATGGTAACTCCTGTGATGAGTTTTGTTCTTTGGATGAAAGGTTCTTGTCACCCTCACCGGTCATAAGCCATCTCAAGTCCGCACCGGTTTCTAAGGCGCAATGTACAGCGAAGTCATAAGACATATTGCCGCGCGTGTAGCGGTTCTGTAACGAGCTGGCAGCGATTTTGAAGTGATTAGCTAGTTGGATTTTCTGAGTAAACCCATAAACCTCACATATTCTATTTAGTAACGCTTCGTTATTAAAATTGGCATTTAGCATCAAAATTAGCATCCTAATGTTGCGCGATACTAAAATTAGCATTAGTATCGCTATCAATGGTGGCAATCAGTGGCAAACGTTGGCAACCATATGGCAAATATTGGCAAATAGGGAATGATGCAACATGGCTTCCGAGATCGCAATCTTCAAAATTCCTGCCCCTATGGTGTCTCTGCAACAATTCGCAGAGCTTGAAGGGGTTTCGGAACGTACTGCTTATCGTTGGACAACAGGTGACAACCCTTGTGTACCAATCGAACCGCGCAAAATCCGCAAAGGGTGCAAGAAAGCTGGCGGCCCGGTACGAATTTATTACGCTCGCTGGAAAGAAGAGCAGTTGCGTAAGGCGTTAGGTCATTCACGGTTTCAACTTGTCATCGGTGCGTAATTCACTTTATGTGAATTTTAAGGATGCAGCATGTTAGATTTTCGCATTTCGTCACATGCACACTTTGATGATGCATGTAGAAAATTCGCGGCTACGCATAACGTGAAAGAACTGGCGGATAAAGCCGGTATCAAGCCGCATACGCTTTACAACAAACTGAATCCGGAACAGCCGCACCAGTTAACACCACGCGAAATTTGGACACTTACAGATCTGACCGAAGACTCGACCCTCGTCGATGGTTTTCTGGCTCAGCTCCATTGTCTGCCGTGCGTGCCGGTCAACGAGCTGGCAAAAGAGAAACTGCAATCTTATGTCATGCGCGCCATGAGTGAACTCGGTGAGCTGGCAAGCGGGGCGGTATCAAACGACCGACTTACCCATGCGCGCAAACAAAACATGATTGCAAGCGTTAACGCTGGTATTCGCATGTTGTCATTGTCGGCAATGGCGTTGCAGGCGCGACTACAGGCTAACCCGGCAATGGCTAGCGTAGTCGATACTATGAGCGGTCTCGGTGCCTCGTTCGGGCTTATGTGAGGTGTATATATTGAATACTGAACCGTCATTCGCTTCTCTGCTCGTAAAGCAAAGCCCTGGCATGCACTACGGACACGGCTGGATCGCAGGTAAGGACGGCAAGCGCTGGCATCCGAGCCGCTCACAGGCTGATTTACTGGCTGGCCTCTCTACTCAAAAGCAGGGGGATACATGGCTATCGAAGCTGTTTCAGCAACTGTTCCGCTAAAAGCGGGTGAACGTCTGGCCGGTCTTAATCATGTGGCCGAGTTGCGTGCGAGATATTGGGGCGATAGCTGGAAAGACGTTGAGCGTTTTGTCGATGATATGCGCGATAAACGCGACCCACAATTCGAAGAAAATAATCGGGCGTTGGCCGCTATTTTTTTTCTGGCAAAAATACCCGTGGCTCGTCATGAGCTCGAATTAAGTGAGCTGACTACTGACGAGAAAAAAGCGCTTATTACGGCAATGAATCATTTTCGTGCAGTGGTGAGCTTATTTCCCAAACGGCTAACCATGCCGAATTAATCCAAACAGAAATTAATGGCGTAAACCCGCCGGGCATTCTTTTGCCCAAATTCAGGAGTAAGAACAGTGCAGAAAGAATTACCAAAATTGTTTGTGGCCGAAACCGACCCGCTTATGGCGGTAATTGATATTGCCAAACGTGAGGAGCGTAAAGGTCGCGCGCTCGCAGTTTCAATCCGCCTTGAGGCACTGGCAACCCATATCACTAACAAAGGGTTAAACGGTATTGAAGCGGCTGAACTGCTGCGCCGTGAGGCCACCCGTTATGAAAACGAATCACAGGAGCTGCACTAATGGCCGACGCAATGGATTTAGCACAACAGCGTGAGCAGGAAGACCGCGAGCGCCACATAAGCAACGCGCGCAGCCGTATCGCTATACCTTCCCGTTTCCTGTGCGAACAATGTGACGCACCAATCCCCGAAGCTCGCCGTATTGCTATTCCGGGCGTGGCCTTTTGCGTGAGCTGCCAGCAAATCGCCGAGCTTAAGCTAAAGCACTATCGGGAGTTATAAATTGGCTGTTCAGTTCGCTTTTCCGTGGAATGCTCCTCGGTCGGCAATAGCCAGCCCTTATCTTACTTATGACCAACAGCATCGCCGCGATCGTATGTTCGCGGCTTTGCTGCATGCGAGAAAGGTGCTTTCTCTGCAACCTGATTGCGTGCGTTTTGATGTATACCGCACCGCTGCGGTGCTGGAGCAAAATCAAGGCAGTCAACGAGCCAATGCCTTTTTAATCAGTTTCTGCAAAAAGGCATTGCCACGTCTTGAACTGGTCGCAAAAAAATACGAGTGCACAGGTATCAATAGCAAGGTATCAGCCGCTGTCTTTGGTAGTCATTTCGATACTGAGCTTATGCAATATCTAGCATCACGCATGGTCAATATGGTCGCCAGATATAACCGACTTCCGGATATGGCGCGCGCCGATATTGACCTGCTGGCCGCTGATATCGCTAATTTCATTCGCGCTGAACTGGCTAACATTGATGATTCTGATTTTGGTGAGTTCAGAACACTTTATGCCTGGTATATGCACGCCGGGTTTATATCTCAGCAATTTAATGTAACTCCTCCCAAATGGGAGCGAGTGATTAATAAAGTTTTCGATAAAAATGATATTGCGCCCGCAGTAATCCGCATGTTTACCGAAACATGGTGGCGTAACCGTCTGCGACGCATTGCGGCTGCATGGCGCGAACATCTGCAAATTGCAGTCGGTAATGTCAGCAAAAAAAGACACGCATATGCGAGTAAAAACTGCGTGACTGACTGGCGCGAGCAGAAGCGCCGCACGCGTGAATTTCTCAAGGGGCTGGATCTCGAAGACGAAGACGGCAACCGCATCAGCCTGATTGAAAAATACGACGGCTCGGTCGCTAACCCTGCGATACGTCGCTGCGAGCTGATGACCCGCATCCGTGGGTTTGAAAATATATGCAATGAGCTCGGTTATATCGGTGAGTTTTATACCCTGACCGCGCCGTCAAAATATCACGCCACAACTAAAGCGGGATACCGTAACACCAAATGGAAAGGAGCCAGCCCGTCGGACACGCAGAGTTATCTCACCGGCCTTTGGGCGCGCATTCGTGCCAAGCTGCACCGGGAAGAAATCCGCATTTTCGGCATTCGTGTTGCTGAACCTCATCACGACGGGACGCCTCACTGGCACATGCTTATGTTTATGCTGCCGGAACACGTTGAGCGCGTGCGCCTCATCATTCGCGATTATGCGTGGGAGGAAGACCACCACGAGTTGAGAAGCGACAAAGCCAAAAAGGCGCGCTTTCATGCCGAGGCCATTGACCCAGAAAAGGGCAGCGCTACCGGCTATGTGGCTAAATACATTTCAAAAAATATCGACGGCTATGCTCTGGATGGTGAAACCGATGACGAAAGCGGTGAGTTGCTGAAAGAGACCGCTCCAGCCGTTTCAGCATGGGCGGCACGCTGGCACATCCGTCAATTCCAGTTTATCGGCGGTGCGCCGGTGACGGTCTACCGTGAGTTGCGCCGCCTCGCTGATACCGAGACCGCACACGGCCTGAGCGTTGAGTTTGCAGCCGTCCATGATGCCGCTGACGCCGGTGACTGGGCTGGTTACGTTAATGCGCAGGGTGGCCCGTTTGTCCGTCGCGATGATTTGCAGGTGCGCACGTTGTATGAACCGCGCGCCGAGTTTAATCAGTATGGTGAAGAAACCGTCTGCATCCGTGGCGTGTACGACTCCACTATCGGTGCTGGCACCCCAATTTTAACTCGGCTCACGCAGTGGAAAATTGTGCCGAAGCGGGCCGTTGATTTGGCCGTTGACGTTAAGGGCGCTCCTGCGCCCTCTCGGAGTTCTGTCAATAACTGTACGGGAAGCGAAAGCGATCCACCGATACTGGATTTAACAAAACCGCTGAGTCGGCGTGAAAGACGAGAGCTGACGAACCGACTAAGGAAGCAAAAGCCAGCAATACGGCGAAAATTCATGCACGGAACGGATGAGCAAAAAGCAGCTATAGAGAAAACTATCGACGAGATACACCTGACAACCGGCATCACTATCAGCCGGGGCGAAGCCCTGCATCTTACGGCCGGTGGTAAAAGTTGTTTTAACGGTCGATGGGTGCGCGGAACGTCAAGAGGTGAGATTTTTGCAGCAGCTCCTTCGTATCAGGCGCAAGCTCGGAAAATTCTAATGCGTGTTGCGGCTTTAGCTGAAATGGCAACGAAAAAATAACACTTAATATTCATCCATATCATGTACATACAGTGTATTTCTTTGCGATTTTTTTCTTCACACCATTTGTCGATACGTGCTACTGTATGTTTATACAGTATCTCGTTGTGGAGGTTGTGTGGATAGAGAGTTAAGAGAGCACGTCATGATTGAACGTGTCGAAATGATTGCGCGTCTGACTACTGAGGGTATTTGTCAGGAGCGAGACCGTGAAATTGCCTTAAATTTGATTGCGGAAATAGCAAAAGGCAACCTAATGAAAAACAATAATTTTTCCGTTGTTTTTTCCGCGCCACCTGTTGGTGAAGCCTTTGCTAAGGAGGGCAAGGTGAAAGTAAACATCACGTTGGATAAAGACCAAAAAATCGGCCAGCCGGTGATTGATGCTTTTCAATGTGAATTGACTAGGCGAATACAGTCTGTTTTTCCGTCAACGTACGTTACGGTTAAAAAGGGATCCATAACCGGTGTCGAGCTGATGGGGTTCGATAAAGACTCAGACCGCGAAGCGCTGGATAGCATCCTTCAGGAAGTTTGGGAAGATGAGAGCTGGCGTTAGCTGCTGAAAAATGTTCATACCTCAGCCCTATGTTTGTTAGCATGTGGTTGAGGTCTAAACTTTAACAAGGAATTTGGTTCGCATGTCTGCTCAAAGCATATCAAGCCTTTTGAAGGCTAATAAATGGATTGATACAAATGTAGGTAAGTTTGAATTTAAAGAAGATATCGGTGAGGGTGGAAATAGTAACGTCTTTCTCTTTTCAAATTCAGGGCATGATTTTGCAATAAAGTTTTTAAAGCCAAATAACGATCATAGGAAAACAGATAGATTTAAAGATGAATTTTTCTGTGTATCTCAAATGCCATCTAACAAACACATCGTACAATATTACCACTTAGATAAAATAACAGTCAGTGATTTTACCTATTTTATTATCATCATGAAGCCATATGCTCGCTCGCTAAAAAAAGATTTTGCCGATAATAGTTCAGCAGAAACATATGAAAAAGATTTACGAAAATTATTTAATCATTTATTTTTTGGGTTGAGGCATATTCACCGACATGGTGTTATACATAGAGATCTCAAACCTGAAAACATTTTCATTGATCTCCTGAGTGACTCATATGTTATTGGAGATTTTGGAATATCCCGGTTCGATGATGAATTCTATGCCCGTCTATCTCAGACCCGAGCAAGTGAACGATTGGCAAACTATAAATTCTCAGCGCCAGAACAATCCTCTGCAATACATGAGGTCAGTGTACGCAGCGACATTTACGCCTTCGGTCAGATTATGCAATATTTTGGCACTGGGGATGTAAGCAAAGGTGGTGGAAGAGAAAAATTATTGTACACTAATGCTAGCGAATTTATTGCCATCTTAGATGAGATTATAGGGAAGTGCATCATGCATAACCCTAATGATAGATTCTCATCTTTAGATGAGATGGCCGAATATTACAATTCTAAACTTGAGTCCAACAAAAAACTCAGAGAAGCTCAATCCAGACAAAAAGAAGAGTCAGAGGCTTGGGCTTTCCTTTATGCGTTTGATGATGCAATAGTGCGGTCTATTCCTCATATAAATAGGATAGGAAAAATAACTTCAAGCATTGACATTACATCGTTCCTTTCAAGCATCGATAGTACAATTAGCTCAGACAGCACAAAAGACTCACTATGGATGATCATGTCAGATGGGGGAGACTTAAACTACAATGGAACTAAAATAATAAAAGACACACACGTTGAGGTGGATTATGGTGGGTATGCCACGGAAATAAATATAGATTCAATATATGTGTATTATGATAGTCATTATCATCATAAGAACTTCTTTATAGTCACCACTACTAGTATGCCTCCTTTTGTTTTTAGCGATATAACCGACTTAACAAAGAAAAAAACCAGAAGTAATATAGCATCGAGCGAAGACCATTGTATTGAATGGCGTGGGTATCACTTAGATCCAGATGATGTAAGAAATAAGTATGTAAATATTGAAGGGGTGACATATAGTGTTAATCGGGAGGAGTTCAGGGACATAACTCGCGTGATAAGAAGAGACGCATTCCTCATTGTTCCTGTGGGCACTCCATCCTCACACATGAACGATCGATCTGTTGCAACGGATCTCATAAATGCTTGCTTAACAAATCCGAATGGGTTGGTGAAAGCTGATGTAGACCTTTATTTGAATAGAATTCGAGGCCATTATCAGTCTTGGATTCGCAATAGCCTGTAAGTAGCTGAACCATATAAGAAGGCGTTACTTGAAAGGTTTTCTATGATGCCATTTCGAAAATTTCTATATTTCGACCCATGCATGCATCTGGTGCATGGTTTTGCATGTGCCGAGGTTGCCCATTCTGGCCGTGCGCCGCCAGAACTGGCGCAGATCCGTCTTGATCATGCAGCTGCATTAAAACCGACCCGTTAAGCGGGCAGGCGAGGCGGGGATAGCACTGCGCGCCAGATGTGGTGACAGGATTTATTTTACGCGTCTGTGCGCGTCGTGGTGGCGCGCTGTTATGTGCGGTCGGTTAACGAGGTGCTGGCGTGGTTGCGCCGCGTGTGCGGCGTCTGGCTCGCTCTGAGAGGATGCCGCCCGGAGGCGGCATTTAGGCGGGGGTTACTCAGTTTCGATGTTGTAATCCTTAAAGCGGATCACCTCTAAACCGAGCCATTCATTGATTTCCCTGAAACGCTCCTGCAATGGCGTCAGCTCGTTTCGTACAAACACCCGCGCCACCTTCTCGATATCGCCCATTGAGCCGATATTCTCGGGCTTGCCGCCCATAAGCTGGAACGGTACGCGGTGCGCATCGAGCAGGTCGGCGGCGCTCACCTTTTTGATGTTGAAAAAATCATCCTTCGTGGCGACTTCACTCAGCGGCACAATCTTGATGCCATCCGGTTTCCCGTTCGGGGCATAGAAAAACAGGTTTTTGAAATTCCCGAGCCCTTTCGAGTCACGCATCGCGGAGCGCAGCGCCTCGACGTCGGTGCTGCTCTGTGCCGCGTCGGTGACGTACATGATGTAACCCGCGTGCGCGCCGTTCTGGTAATACTTGCGACGAAACAGCGTGGCGGATTCATTCAGCCAGGCGGAATTAAGCGCGCTCAGGTATTCCGGCATCCCGTACAGCTCCTGATTGATGTCGGGCTCAAGCAGATGACAGACTGAGCCGGGGGCAAACTGGTGCGGGTGCGTGAAGTCCGACACGTACCAGTAAACCCCATCCTCGACACCCCGGCGGGTGTATTTGGCCGGAGAGGTTTCAAGCTTCATGAGCTGGCCGGTCACGCTCATGCGCTTTTCAAGATAGCCGTTGGCAAACACCAGATAATCGAGCACAAGGCGGCTGAAATCCTGCCGTGAAAGCAACGGATGCGGGATGTAGGTGCTCGTCAGGATGTTACGCTTCACGTAAATCGGGGAGCTGTGATGCACGGCGGCGCGCAGGCTTTTCGCCAGCCCGGAGAAGTTGACCGGCGGCTCGTACCATTTGCCGTTATTGATGCACTCGACATAGTCGAGGATATCGCGGCGATCCAGAACGGGTGACGGCTCGCCAAAGGTGAACGCCTCCATTTTCTGCGGTGCGCTGGCGGTCATGTTGGTCTGTTTTGGCTGTTTCTTTTGGCGTTTTTTCATCTTAGTTGATATCCAGAATCGAGGTTGAATGCATACCGCTACCGGCGGAAAGTGGCTCGTTTAACAGGGCGTGCATGGTCGCCCATGCGATATCCGCGTGGCTGGCTTCCTCACTGCGGCTGGCTTCATAGGTGGCACTGCGGCCACTGCTGGTCATGGTTTTGCGGATAGCCATGAATGACTGCGTGATGTCGGTCGCACCGGCGTCATACTCCAGACACCCGCGTCGGATGGTGTCTTTCGCTTTCAGCACCATTGCGGTTTTCATTTCCGGCGTGTACCGGATGGCGCGCGCTGCCGGGAAGAATGAGCGCACGAGCTGGTAAACCCCCTGGCCGATGCCGGTCGCATCGATGCCGATATAGTCGACCGTGTATTTCTCGGTCAGCGCCCGGATGGCCTCGGCCTGCGCGGCAAAGTCCATGCCTTTCCACTGGTGACGCTCAAGAATGCGGAACTTGCCACCGGCAACCAGTGGCGGAGCCAGCACCGCACAGCCTGCGCTGTCGCCGGTATGTGACGGGTCGTAGCCAATCCAGACCGGGCGCCAGTTAAACGGACGGTCGGCGAATGGCTCGAAGTCCTCCCATTCTTCCATCGCATCGACCATGCAACGCTGGAGCTCCTCGAACGGGAATACCGACGCCTTATCGTCGACGAACTCGCACATAAACAGGTTACGGAAGTCATCCGCGCTGTTTTCCTGTCTGAGCTGGTCGAGGTTAAACAGGGTGCAGCCACCGGCGAGCGCGTCCTCAATGGTGACAATCTGCCGCCACTGGCCGTCCCCGCATAACATGCCCCCGGCAAGCGCCTGATGGCTGATATCGATGTCGACACGTTCGTCTCGGTTACTGCGGCCACGGTTAAACAGCTCCCCTGACCAGAACGGATAAGCGCCGTGCGCCAGCGTCGACGGCGTCGAAAAATAGGTGGTGCGCAAATGCGACTGCGACGCCATACCGGAGGCGACTTTTCGCAGCTTCTGGAAATTGGGTATCCAGAAAATTTCATCGACGTACAGGTCGCCGTTATGACTCTGCGCGGTGTTGGAGTTGGTCCCGAGGAAAATCAGCTCTGCGCCGTTGTTGCCGATGACAATCGGGTCGCCTGACAGGTCGACGTCGACCAGACGCGCAAAGGCGATGATGTACTTACGGAAAACGTAAGCCTGCGTTTTACTGGCGGATAAAAAAATCTGGTTTTGCCCGGTCTTAAGGGCGCGCAGAAGCGCCTCACGCGCAAAGTAGAACGTTGCGCCAATCTGGCGCGATTTGAGGATGTGGCGGATGCGGTGCTCTAACCCGGCTTTATGCCACCTGAGCTGATACTCAAACGACTGGTCAAAGAAAATCTCTTCCAGCTTTTCAATCGCTTCTTCACTGAAGAAATTACGTTTCGGCTTTTTGCGATCACCTCTGTTGCGGCTGGCGATATTGGGGTTTAAATCCACCTCGTTTCCGGTCTGGCTGTAGCGGTTCACGCGCGCGAGGCGCTCCATCTGGCGCGACAGAAAATCAGCGACCTTAAAGTCGTGCGGCGTCAGGTCGGGCTTGGCGTAAATCTGGATGAGGCGCGCCTCTAACGTCGACTCAACGCGGTTAATCGGCGCGGTTTCCTCCCATCCATCACGCTGTTTCCAGCTCTGCACCGTGGGGCGCTTGAGTTGCAGCATGTCGCAGATTTGCGGCACGGCGAACCCCTGCCAGTACAACAGCCGCGCCTGTCGTCGTGGGTCATTGAGTAATGAAAGGTCAGTTGAAATGGTCATGCTTACCTCGTTTTGATGTTACGAGGCAAGGCTAAGGAAATGACCGTGCTTAATCGCTAAGCCCCTGTTGTGTCAGGGATTGCACTTCCGCAACAGGTGGCTGATGAGGGGCTGAGTCGGGAAACTAACCCCGACCCGAAAACCCAACATCAGGACACCTGAACAATGGCAAAGAAAGTTTCTAAATGGTTTCGCATCGGCGTCGAGGGTGACACCTGCGATGGCCGCGTCATCAGCGCTGATGACATTCAGGAAATGGCCGACACGTTCGACCCGCGCGTCTACGGTTGCCGCATTAACCTCGAACATATCAAAAGCCTCATCCCTGACAGCCCCTTTAAGCGCTATGGCGATGTGACCGCGCTTAAAGCGGAGATTATCAGCGATGACTCTGCGCTCAATGGCAAAAAGGCGCTGTTTGCCAAAATTGCCCCGCTCGATGAGCTGGTCAGCATGGTACGTGCCGGGCAGAAGGTTTACACCTCAATGGAGATCCGCCCGAATTTCTCTAACAGCGGCAAATGCTATCTCATCGGGCTCGCCGTCACCGATGACCCGGCAAGCCTCGGAACCGAATACCTTGAATTCTGTAGCCGCGCCACACAAAACCCGCTCGCCGGTAAAAAAGACCAGCCGGGCGATCTCTTCTCTGTGGCCTCACTGGCTGAGCTGGAATTTGAAGACGTTCCCGACACCATGCTCAACAGCCTGACCGACAAGGTAAAGGCCATTTTCAGCCGTAAACAGGCCAGCGACGACGCACGTCTTGCGGATGTGCATGAGGCTGTGACGACCATCACCGAGCTGGTGCAAACCAACCTCACCGCCACCGACCAGCGCGTCACCGAGCTTGAGACCGAACTGGCTCAGCTTAAGCAGGACGTGACCAGCAAGGCCGAAGAAAGCGCGCAGGCGTTTAACGACCTCAAAAACTCCCTCGATAACACCGAAAGCCAGCGCCAGCCGCGCCGCGAGCTTTCAAAAGGTGGTACGGGCGACGAGCTGCTGACCAACTGCTGAAAACCCGCCGGGCGCGCCGCCTGGCCTGATACCTATTACCCGAACAGGAAAAACCATGCGTAAACAAACCCGCTTTAAATTCAATGCCTACCTGACCCGCGTCGCGGAGCTGAACGACATTTCCACCGATGACGTGGCGAAGAAATTCACCGTCGAGCCGTCGGTCACGCAAACCATGATGGACACCGTGCAGGAATCGTCCTCATTCCTGACCAAAATTAACATCGTGCCGGTCGACGAGCTGAAAGGCGAAAAGGTCGGTGTGGGCGTTAACGGCACAATCGCGAGTACCGCTGATACTGACGGCGATGGCGAACGTGAAACCGCTGATTTTACTGCGCTGGAGTCCAATAAATACGAGTGCGCGCAGATTAACTTTGACTTCCATATCCGCTACAAACAGCTCGACCTGTGGGCGCGATTCCAGGACTTCCAGACCCGTATCCGTAACGCCATTATCAAGCGTCAGGCGCTCGATTTCATCATGGCCGGTTTCAACGGCATCGAGCGTGCCGCAAAATCTGACCGCAAAAAAAATCCGATGCTTCAGGATGTGGCCGTTGGCTGGTTGCAGAAGTACCGCAATGAAGCGCCAGCGCGTGTGATGTCAAAAATCACCGACGAGGACGGCGCGGTCATTTCCGATGTGATCCGCGTGGGTAAAAACGGCGACTATGCGAACCTCGACGCGCTGGTCATGGATGCCACCGGCAACCTGATTGATGAGATTTATCAGGATGACCCGGAGCTGGTTGTCATCACCGGTCGCAAGCTGATGGCGGATAAATACTTCCCTATCGTCAATAAAGACCAGGAAAACAGCGAGTCGCTGGCCGCTGACATCATCATCAGCCAGAAGCGAATCGGCAACCTGCCTGCCGTGCGCGTGCCTTACTTCCCGGCGAATGCCCTGATGGTGACGCGTCTCGATAACCTGTCTATCTACTTCATGGATGACGCGCATCGCCGCAGCATCATCGAAAACCCGAAGAAAGACCGCATCGAGAACTACGAGTCGATGAATACCGACTACGTGGTCGAGGCATACGCTGCCGGTTGCCTGATTGAAAATATCAAGCTCGGCGACTTCACCGCGCCTGCTGCACCGGAAAGCGGAGAGTAAGCCATGACGAGTCCCGCAGCGCGTCACATGATGCGGGTCTCGGCCTCTGAAACAGCGCGGCGGGCTGCTGTCCCGCTGCGCAATGCAACTGCCTATGAGCAGATGCTCGTTAAGCTGGCCGCAGACAACCGCACGCTAAAACAAATCCGATCCAATGAGCGCAAGGCAGATAAAAAGCGTGAGCTGCTGCCGTTCTATCTGCCATGGGTGGCTGGCGTCCTCGCAAACGGCAAGGGCGCGCAGGATGACATCCTCATGACGGTCATGCTGTGGCGTCTCGATGCTGACGATATCGCCGGGGCGCTGGAAATTGCCCGTTACGCCATGACCTGGGGTCTGACCATGCCGACCGGTCGACGTCCGACGCCTTACCTGCTGGCCGAAGAGGTGGCACTGGCCGCGCAGCGCCTGCTCGCTGCAAAACAGCCGGTCGAACTGGCGAACCTGCTTGACACCATTGCACTGACTGAACGCGCTGACATGCCCGATATCGTGCGCGCAAAGCTGCACAAAATCACCGGCTATGTCCTGCGTGATGCGAATCAACTGCCCGAGGCGCTGGCGCACCTGCAACGTGCGATCCAGTTAGAGCGCACTATCGGTGTGAAAAAGGATATCGAGCAGTTAGAGCGCCAGCTCAGGCCAAAACCCGAACCGGCACCCAAAACCAAAACGACTAAACCGCGCACGCGCAAACCTGCCGCTAAACCGGCGGCACGGCGCGGGCGTCCACCAAAGGCGGCAAAAGCCGCAGGTTAACCGAGCGCTCCCCGAGCCGGGCGGCACGCCGGTCAATGCGGGTATCAATTGCCCTGACTGCGACCGGCGTCCACCGCCCACCTATTACCCGAGGTTGTCATGACGACGCTGATTATTGAGCAAAACAAAGAGCCGCAGGATGTGCCGGGCGTGGTGATACCGCCGCCGGGCGTGAGCGAGCCGGTAATCAAAAATACCCCGTTTTTTCCTGATGTTGATCCGAAGCGCGTGCGTGAGGAAATGCGTTTAGAGCAGACCGTTTCCCCTGTGCGCCTGCGCCGGGCAATTAAGACCGCCATCGCAGAGACGAACGCGGAGCTGGGCGAATGGCGCGAGCGTCAGCTCGATGCCGGTTACGCCACGCTGGCGGATGTCCCGACCGACAGGCTCGACGGCGAAAGTGTGCGCGTTTTCCACTACTTCAACGCCGTGTGTGCCATGACGACCGCCACGCTTTACGAGCGTTTTCGCGGCGTGGATGCGACCGCCAGAGGTGACAAAAAGGCCGACAGCATCGACAGCACTATCGATGAAATGTGGCGTGATATGCGCTGGTCTGTGGCGCGCATCCAGGACAAAGCGCGCTGCATTGTGGGGCAAATCTGATGAAAGCGTATGCGCTACAGGGCGACACCCTCGACGCGATTTGTGTGCGGTACTACGGGCGCACCGAGGGCGTGGTCGAAACCGTCTTAGAAGCTAATCCCGGTCTGTCTGAGCTCGGCGTCATCCTGCCGCACGGCACGGCAATTGAACTGCCCGAGACCGACAGTGCGGCCAGAACCGAAACGGTGAATCTATGGGGCTGAGTATGGAGAAAATCACCACGTTTATCGCCTACTGGCTGGCCGTCGCGCTGGCGTACCTCGGCGCAATGTCGCCCGAAAAGATGGCGCTTTACGTGGGCGGCGGATGCGCCATTTTTACCGCGCTTACGAACTACTGGTTTAAGCGCAAAACGTACCTCTATCTGACGTCACTCGGACTCGACAAGGGGGCTATTCGTGAAATCAATCGTTAAACGTTGCAGTGTGGCCGCAGTGCTGGCGCTGGCGGCGCTGATGCCTGACTTTCGTCTGCTTAACACCTCGCCCGAGGGGCTGGCGCTGATTGCCGACCTCGAAGGTTGTCGCCTGACGCCTTACCAGTGCAGCGCGGGAGTGTGGACGTCAGGCATCGGCCACACTGCCGGGGTCGTCCCGAAAGGGGAAATCACAGAACGTCAGGCGGCGGCGAACCTCGTCGCGGATGTGATGAACGTCGAGAGGCGTCTCGCAGTCTGCGTGCCGGTAGAAATGCCGCAGCACATTTACGACGCGCTGGTCAGCTTCTCATTCAACGTGGGAACCGACGCGGCCTGCCGGTCGACGCTGGTGTCGTATATCAAGCGACACCAATGGTGGCAGGCGTGCGACCAGCTCACCCGCTGGGTTTATGTGAATGGCTCAATCAATAAAGGGCTGGAAAATCGCCGCGCGCGTGAGCGTGCTTATTGTCTGAAAGGAGTTTCTCAATGAAAAAATACGTGCGTTCACTGATTTTAGATGCCCTGCTGGCTGTATTCCTGCTATGGGGGCTGGCTTCGCCGCAAAGTGCAGCACTTAATTTTGTTGCAGCGTGGGCGCTGTTTGGCTGTGTTGTCTGTATTGCGGCGAGCCTTGCCGGTGTGGCTGTTTTTGACCACTGGCTACGAAATGCGGGGAAAGGTATTCCGGTAAAACCCGGAATAATGAAAATCTTCCGCGCTGTTTTCTGCAACAAGCCCTCAAAGGTGCGTCGCACATGGTCTCTTATTATTTTTGTCGTAACCACAGGGTGTCTGCTCGGTGCTGGCTGGATCTTTACCGCGCTGCTTTACCTGATTTGCGTCCTGACCTTTACGGGGGTGCGCACCTCATACCGTCAGCGCATTGAGGAGGCGGGGCTGTGTCCAGATTCATTGTGATGTTGATTGCCGCAGGTCTGGCGCTGGCGGCTGTGCTCTGGTTAAGGCATGAGAACGGTAATCTACGGCGCTCTTTTGACCGGGCAAATAAGGTCGCGACCGAACAGAAAAACGTGATCGGGATGCTGAAAAATCAGCTTTCCGTTTCGCAGGGAATCGCCAGGCAAAATGAAACCGCACAGGTCAGTTTACGTGGTGAGCTGATTGCTGCCGGTGCGATGGCCGTGCGCCGGGAAGAAACCATTACGAGACTGATAAATGAAAATGAAACGTTACGCCGCTGGTACAGCGCTGAGCTGCCTGATGTTGTGCGCAGGATGCACACCCGCGCCGGTTGTGCCTCCGCCGGTCATTGTTTACAGCGCCTGCCCGAAAGTGAGCTGGTGCCCGATGCCGGGAAGCGACCCGGCCACTAATGGCGACCTGAGTGCAGATATCCGCAGGCTTGAGCACGCGCTCGCCGCCTGCGCGTTACAGATTGAAACCGTCAAAGCCTGTCAGGATAAACTCGATGAAGAAAGCAATCAGCCTGCGAAAAGCGCTAACTGACGCCGTCCCGCAGCTTAAAACCAACCCCGAGATGATGCGCATTTTTGCCGACGAGGGGAATATCGATGCACGGCTCGCGGCCTCCCTGTCCCACGAGAAAATTTACACCCTGAATGTGATCGTGTGCGATTTCGTAGGCGACCCTGATTTGATTTTCGTGCCGGTAGCCGCGTGGCTCAGGGAAAACCAGCCGGATATCTGCACGCTCGATGAGGGGCATAAAAAAGGCTACCGCTTCCAGATGGATTTAAACGACGGTGATACGGTTGATATCAGCATCAGCCTCCAGCTCACCGAGCGCACCATCATCAGGGAGGAAAACGGCTCACTGCATGTGAGCTATGCCCCGGAGCCGCCACCGCCTGAACCCGTCACGCGTCCAAAAGAGCTCTATATCAACGGCGAACTTGTGAGCAAGTGGGATGAGTGACTTTAAACCCTTTGATAACAAGCTCGAGGGGCTGCTTGCTGCCCTGTCACCCGCAGGGCGTCGGAAGCTTGCCGGTGAGATTGCGAAGCAACTCAGAACGGCGCAACAGCAACGTATCAAACAGCAAAAAGCCCCCGATGGCTCACCGTATCAGGCGCGAAAGCGCCAGCCGCTGAGAGCCAAAAAAGGTCGAATTAAACGGGCGATGTTTCAAAAACTGCGCACTAACCGGTACATGAAAGCCAGTGGCCGTGAAAACGGTGCTGTGGTGGAATTTACCGGAAATGTGCAGCGTATCGCGCGTGTCCATCAGTACGGCCTCAAAGACCGGCCAAACGCGCACGCTCAGGATGTGCAGTACGCAGAGCGCCAGCTACTCGGATTTAGCCAGGCGGATAAAGAGCTCGTAGAAACGCTGACTATCAAACATCTTAGTCGCTGATTGTTATCTAATTCCTTGTAAAAATCGTCTCTGTAATTTGAAGTGATTGTTTTTTTGCCCCCCTTAAAATGGGGGGCACTAACGTGACGAGTGGCAAGTTTAATGAGCACTATCAGAAGTCAAATGTGTTTTCTTCAATATCAAATTCAATTCCAGAACTAAGGCCTTTGACATGTATGTCAAATACGTCATTAATGAATTTTTCACCATCCCTTTCAAAGTTCAAGTCAATGTCTACTGAAAATTCCTTTTCTTGCTCATCTTGCTTAGTAATAGATTCGAACGTATAAAGCACACCGTCCTCTTTGTCATAATAACCATTTGCAGTGTCGGGACCAGTGGTTTCAACTGTGAACTTAACGGTGACATCGAAGTGAATTTGGCAGCTCTCATCATCCAGATGAATGATTTGAGGCTCGAAGTCGGATATTTCAGTAACTTCAAAACTATCAACTTCTGAATCTTCCCATGAAGAGCTATTATATGCCTCTGCATCATCTAGTTGCGTTTTAAGTTCTGCTTTAATTACATCGCGTTTGGTTTCTAAAAATTCCGCAACAAACTTCGCTCTGTCATCATTGTGTTTGTTATAAATATCCAGCAAGGAGCTTAGCGTGTCTACGTTTATGAAGTCATTATTTTCATCACAAAAATTTTTGTGGTCGGGGTCGTCAGATATAACATAAATCTTCTCTCCCTCGTTTAATGCCGCCCGTAACGCCAGTAATGTAAAGGCGTCACGAAATTCATTGGGCTTTTTAGCACTAAATGGACTGATTTCATTGAAATGCATTTCAATTACTTCATTTAGGTCTACATTCTTCATATCTAGTATTGAAGTTTCAGAATTTTCGATGAAGTTACTAAAGGCCTCCAGAGCTTTGGCTTCTATGTCATTATCATTAATATCTTTAAAAAGGTTTTGAATGTTATCATCTTCATACTCTCTCAATACTATAGCTTTACGACGAAAGTTTTTTATTCCTTTCAGTGCTTCCTTAATATGCTCTTTTATTTTTCTCTCAATTTCTTTGATAACAATAGTGGTAGTGATGTGATGAAGCTCACCTTTTTCACAAAGTTCTTCAAAGGATTTTATCGTCCTTGAGCCAAAATCGAGATTGGCTTTAACGAAAAACTCAGTATCAATAAATACATTGCGTGTGATTAATGGCATATCAGAATCCTTGTTTTAACTTCAGATACATTCGCACTTGTAAAAGTGAGTTCGACTATTGATGTTTAATGTTTTTCAAGTTTAAAGGCAAGTGATTAATTATTCATGAGAAGACCGACGTTTCCTATCAAAGAATCCCAAAATTTCACAATGTTGTGTCAAGTGTCATAAAACTTACATGCATTGCCGCTGGCCTTGCCCGGCGGCATCCTTCCCGTATGAATAATTTAAATTCTCTACAGGAAATCGCTCGCGCGATCCGCAACCTCATCCGCACCGGCATCGTGACCGACGTCGACCACGACGAGGGGCTGTGTCGTGTCCAGACCGGCGGCATGCAAACCACCTGGCTTAACTGGCTCACCTGTCGCGCCGGTCGCTCTCGCGTGTGGTGGGCTCCATCCGTTGGCGAGCAGGTGTTATTGCTGGCCATCGGCGGTGAACTCGATACGGCCTTTGTGCTGCCGGGCATTTTCTCAGATGACAATCCCGCGCCGTCAGCCTCACCCGATGCGCTTCACGTTACCTTCCCTGATGGCGCGGTCATTGAGTACGAACCCGAATACAGTGCGCTTACCGTGTCTGGCATCAAAACCGCCAACGTCACCGCGTCGGATTCCATTACGACCACCGTGCCGGTGGTGCTGGTGAAAGCCTCGACCCGCATCACGCTCGATACGCCCGAGGTGGTGTGTACCAACAAACTGACGACCGGCACGCTCGAAGTGCAGAAAGGCGGGACGATGTCAGGGAACATCGAGCATACAGGCGGGTCACTGTCGTCAAATGGCAAAGTGCTGCACCTCCATAAACACCCGGGCGACAGTGGCGGGATAACGGGGGCACCGATATGACAGTGCGTTATCTGGGAATGAACAGCCAGACCGGCCTCAGTATCTCTGAGGTCGAGCATATCAGGCAAAGCGTGCGCGACATTCTCGTCACGCCGGTTGGCTCGCGTGTCATGCGCCGTGAATACGGCTCGCTTCTGTCTGCATTGATTGACCAGCCGCAGACACCGGCACTGCGATTGCAGATTATGGCCGCGTGCTATTCCGCGATCCAGAAGTGGGAGCCGCGCGTCAGTCTGACAACCATCACCTTTGAGCGGTCGGAGACCGACGGCGGGCTGTATGTCGATATCACCGGCACGCGCTCGGCTAACGGCCAGCCCTTTTCCCTCACCATTCCACTGAGTTAAACGCTATGGCAATTGTTGACCTTAACCAGCTCGCCGCGCCTGATGTCGTGGAAGTGCTGGACTATGAGACCATCCTCGTAGAGCGCAAGGCGACGCTCGTCTCGTTATACTCGGAGGAACAACAGGAGGCAGTCGCGCGCACGCTGACCCTCGAATCAGAGCCGATTGTTAAGCTGCTGGAGGAAAACGCCTATCGGGAGGTTATCTGGCGCCAGCGCGTCAACGAGGCCGCGCGTGCGGTCATGCTGGCGTATGCAGAAGATGCCGACCTTGACCAGATAGGCGGAAATTATAACGTCGAGCGCCTCGTCATCACCCCGGCAGACGACACGACGTTTCCGCCCACGCCAGCCGTAATGGAGTCGAATACAGACTACCGTCTGCGCATCCAACAGGCTTTTGAAGGACTGAGTACCGCAGGCTCAACCGGTGCATATCAGTTTCATGGCCGCAGCGCCGACGGGCGTGTCGCGGATATTTCCGTCATCAGTCCTGAGCCTGCGTGTGTGACCGTGTCCGTGCTGTCGCGTGAAAATAACGGCGTGGCCTCTGACGAGCTGCTCGCTATCGTGCGCGATGCCCTGAACGACGAGGACGTCAGGCCGGTGGCCGACCGCGTGACCGTGCAGTCAGCGAAAATCGTCGACTACAAAATCACTGCATCGCTTTACCTTTACCCCGGTCCCGAAAGTGAGCCTGTGCTCAGTGCGGCAAAAGCAAAGTTACAGGCGTATATCACCGCGCAGCACCGGCTCGGGCGTGACATCCGTAAATCGGCCATCTATGCGGCGCTCCACGTCGAGGGCGTGCAGCGTGTCGAGCTGGCCGCGCCGGTGGCTGACATCGTTCTCGATGAAACGCAGGCGTCATGGTGCAGCGAGTACAGCGTCACCATAGGGGGTAATGATGAATGACACACGACTGTTGCCGGTTGGCTCCTCGCCGCTTGAGTTGGCGGCGGCGCGCGCCTGCGCTGAAATCGAAAATACCCCCGTCCCCCTGCGCCGACTCTGGAGCCCGGACGACTGCCCGGCAAACCTCTTGCCGTGGCTGGCGTGGGCGTTTTCCGTTGACCGCTGGGATGAGAACTGGCCGGAGGCCACCAAACGGGATGTGATCCGCAATGCCTGGTATATCCACGCACACAAAGGAACGATTGGGGCAGTGCGCCGCGTCGTGGAGCCGCTCGGCTACCTGATAAACGTGTCTGAGTGGTGGCAGACAAACGATCCGCCCGGCACGTTTCGACTCGATATCGGTGTGCTGGAGACCGGCATCACCGAGGAAATGTATTACGAAATGGAGCGGCTTATTGCCGATGCAAAGCCAGCCAGCCGCCATCTTATCGGCCTCAATATTATTCAGGACATTCCCGGCTATTTGTACACCGGCGCCCTGAGCTATGACGGCGACATCATCACGGTTTACCCCGGATAAGTGAGAGCACAATGACAGTGAAATATAAAACGGTCATCACCAAAGCCGGTGCAATCAAGCTGGCCGCAGCGACCGTCCCGAACGGGAAAAAAGTCAATTTTACGGCGATGGCCGTCGGTGACGGCGGCGGTACGCTGCCGGTGCCTGACCCAAACCAGACAAAACTCGTTAAAGAGGTCTGGCGTCATGCGCTGAACAAAATCAGCCAGGACAATAAGCACAAAAATTATGTCGTGGCGGAGCTGCTCATCCCGCCTGAGACCGGCGGTTTCTGGATGCGTGAGCTCGGACTCTATGACGACACCGGCACGCTGATAGCGGTCGGTAATATGGCCGAAAGCTACAAGCCAGCGCTGGCCGAGGGGTCAGGCCGTGCGCAGACCGTGCGAATGGTAATTATGGTGAGCGACATCGAGTCAGTCGAGCTGACCATCGACACCTCAACGGTGATGGCAACGCAGGACTACGTCGACGACAAGCTCGCTGAGCATGAGCAGTCCCGCCGCCATCCTGACGCCACGCTCACCGCAAAGGGTTTTACTCAGCTCAGCAGCGCGACCGACAGCGTGTCTGAGAGCGTCGCAGCGACGCCGAAAGCGGTTAAAGCGGCGTATGACATTGCGAAGGGTAAATACACGGCTCAGGATGCCACCACGGCGAAAAAGGGTATCGTCCAGCTCAGTAGCGCGACCGACAGCACGTCTGAGAGCGTCGCAGCGACGCCGAAAGCGGTTAAGGCGGCGTATGACCTTGCAAAAGGGAAATATACAGCTCAGGACGCCTCCACGGCGCAAAAGGGTATCGTCCAGCTCAGCAGCGCAACCGACAGCACGTCTGAGGCGCTGGCGGCAACGCCGAAAGCCGTTAAGGCCGCGAATGATAACGCTAACGGGCGCGTACCATCAGGGCGCAGGATTAATGGTCATGCGCTGACTGATGATTTTAATATCAGCGCGCAAGATATTTTCAACGGGCAGGCCGTGGCAATTGGCAATGCCGCCGACCTGAACGCCTACACCACGGCGGGACTGTATTACCAGCCAGCGAATGCGCAGGCTCAAACCGGCAGGAACTATCCAGAAGCTAACGCCGGTTCGCTGGAAGTTTATAAGCATGCCGGTATCACGCAGATTTACCGGATTTATAACAGCTCCCGCTCGTACATTCGCACGCTTTACAGCGGGACGTGGTCAGCCTGGGTTAAACAGTATGATGCGTCCAATAAACCCTCCCCGGCTGATATTAATGCCGTGAATAAGGGCGGCGATGCAATGACCGGGGGGCTTAAGATTCGCGCTGCTGATGCGTTGCGCATTTACGATGCGGCATACGGAATGATTTTTCGCCGTTCAGAAAATAATTTTTACCTGATTCCGACAGTAAAAGACCAGGGGGAAAATGGCGGCATAAGTTCACTGCGTCCATTTTATGCAGATCTCACTAATGGCAGAGTGACGCTGGGTAATGGTGCAGTCGTTAACGGCGGTCTTGGGCTGGGTGTAGTCAGCGGCCTTGGGGGGAACTCTATTGCTCTGGGGGATAATGACACCGGTTTCAAACAGAACGGAGATGGTGTGCTGGATGTTTATGCCAACAGCAAACAGGTAATGCGATTCCTGAACAGTGGCATAACGAGTTATATGCTCTTCAACATGAATGCAGGCGCATCAGTAAGCAGCACTCTCACCTTTAAAAACGGTAGCGGTATCACGTCAGAGAAAACTGGTGCCAACCCCCGAAACGGCCGAATTTACTGGGGCGGTGATGCGAGTCGCGGCAACAGGATAGAGTTTGCAGATGATGCCGGCTGGAAAGCTTACATTGAGCGTCATCCCTCAAACGGTGTTCAGTTAGTCGTTAACGGGCGAATCAATGGAAGTATTATTTATTCCAGTGGTGAAGTACAGGCAGGCGGAGGGAGTGCTCGTTTTGCAGCTGATGGAAATATATTCGGCTCAAAATGGGGCAATCAGTGGCTTGATGCATATCTGAGAAACACCTATCAGCCAAAGGGCAATTATACCCCGGCTGGTCAGGCCTATACCAAAGCAGAATCGGATGCGCGCTACGGGGTCGGTAAAACGACGACAGGAAATAACAGCGCTTATTATACTCACGGCAACGGCGCTGTCTTTATGCAGGCAGTAAGAAATATTGCTGTCGGTAATAATGCCACTGTAACCGTGACACTGCCTACATCTTTCCCTAACGGCATTCTCGGTACAGGGGTCAGTTTTTATGGTTCGGGTGGCAACAACTCCGACTCATATTATATGTGCACGCCGGTCAATAAAAATCAGGTGAAAATCCAGACCCGAAACTGTAACGGAACATTTTCACTTATCGTGTCGGGATATTGATATGAAGAAATATTTCAGTAATACAGAAAAAAGCTTTTACCTTGAGGAAACTGTTAAGGCATATCAGGCTCAGGATATTTCAGTACCGGCTGATCTGATGACCATATCCGATGACGAATATGAAGCTTTTATGGTTTCACCTGACCGGAAAGCGCCTCAGTACAATGTTGAATCAGAATGTATGGAATGGGTCGACATCGAACCACCTACACGCGAGGAAGCTATCGAAAAAGCTGAGTCATTAAAGGCGCAGCTCTTGTCTGTAGCAGCTCAGGCCATAGCCCCATTGCAGGATGCGGTCGATTTGTCGATGGCGACAGATGAGGAAATGGCGAGCCTGTCGGCGTGGAAGAAATACCGGGTTTTACTTAACCGGGTTGATACCAGTGAGCCTGACGAAATTGAATGGCCTGAATCGCCGTTAACAGAGTAATAAAAAACCCGCGTTAAGCGGGTTTAATCATAGGGGCATTCTTCATAGTCTTTTTCTGTTTCGTCACCGACAAACAGTCTGAGCCAGCAAAAGCCAAAGAGCCACCATGCAGCCAGACCACCAACAATCCAGAGTAAAATCGTCATTATCGCTTCCTCGTTAATGGCGAAACGATAGCGACAATACCCATTCATTGATAATGGTTATCAGCGATCGATTAACCGTGATTGATCGCTGATAACGATCAATGACGCTTTCCTCACATGGCAACCGGTCACTGCGCGTTGTGCTGTCACTCCCCCAACGGCCTTTCGTTTCTCACACCTCACACACAACAGAAAATAGTTGCACCCCTTAACCACGGAGTTAAACGGATGAGCGACTATCATCACGGCGTCGAGGTCATCGAGATTAACGATGGCACGCGCACCATTTCCACCGTTTCGACGGCTATCATCGGCATGGTCTGCACCGCCAGCGATGCTGACGATTCAACATTCCCGCTAAATGAGCCGGTGCTGATTACCAGCGTGCAGAACGCTATCGGTAAAGCCGGTAAGCTCGGCACCCTGTCAAAATCCCTGCAAGCCATTGCCGACCAGTGCAAGCCGGTCGTTGTGGTTGTGCGCGTTGCCGAAGGTATTGAAGACCCGGACGACCCGGAAGCGGCGCAGAAAGAAACCATTTCCAACATCATCGGCACGACCGACGAAAACGGCAAATACACCGGTCTTAAAGCGCTGTTGACCGCCAAAACTGTCACCGGCGTTAAGCCGCGCATTCTCGGCGTGCCGGGGCTGGATTCTCTGGAAGTGGCGACCGCGCTCGCGGCGACCTGTCAGAGCCTGCGCGCGTTTGGCTATATCAGCGCGTGGGGCTGCAAGACCATTTCCGAAGCTATCGCCTACCGTGAGAATTTCAGCCAGCGTGAGCTGATGGTCATTCACCCTGATTTTCTGGCGTGGGACACCACGGCGAATCAGACCGATATTGCATGGGCGACCGCCCGCGCGCTCGGCCTGCGTGCCAAAATCGACCAGGAGACGGGCTGGCACAAAACGCTCTCTAACGTCGGCGTGAATGGCGTCACCGGCGTCAGTGCCTCGGTCTCGTGGGACTTGCAGGAGAAGGCCACCGACGCGAACCTGTTAAATCAAGCCGGTGTCACCACGTTGATCCGTAACGACGGCTTTAAATTTTGGGGCAACCGTACCTGCTCCGACGATCCGTTATTCCTCTTTGAAAACTACACCCGCACGGCGCAGGTACTTGCTGACACGATGGCGGAGGCGCACGCCTGGGCGATTGATAAACCCGTCACCGCAACGCTTATCCGCGACATCGTCGCCGGTATCAATGCGAAATTCCGCGAGCTGAAAAACAACGGCTATATCGTTGACGGCTCCTGCTGGTACGACCCGGAGTCAAACAGCGTGGAAACGCTCAAGGTGGGGAAACTGTATATCGATTACGACTACACCCCCGTCCCGCCGCTGGAAAACCTGACCCTGCGCCAGCGCATCACTGATACCTATCTGGCGAACCTGTCAGAGTCGGTCAACAGCTAAGGAGCTCTGAGCATGGCATTACCACGCAAACTGAAATACCTGAACATGTTCAACGATGGCCTGAGCTACATGGGCGTTGTTGAATCCGTCACCCTGCCGAAGCTGACCCGTAAGCTTGAGAAATACCGCGGCGGCGGGATGCCGGGCTCGGTATCGATTGACCTCGGTCTCGATGACGATGCGCTGTCGTGCGAGTGGACGCTCGGCGGTCTGCCTGACGTCGAGCTGTGGGCACAGTACGCCTCACCGGGCGCGGACAGCGTACCGTTGCGCTTTACCGGCTCATACCAGCGCGATGACACCGGCGCGATTTCTGCCGTTGAGGTGGTCATGCGTGGCCGTCACAAGGAGTACGACGGCGGCGAAAACAAACAGGGCGAAAGCGGCACGACCAAAATCTCGACCGAATGCGCGTACTACCAGCTCACGATTGACGGTAAGGAGGTCATCGAGATTGACGTCATCAACATGGTGCTGAAAGTCGACGGCGTCGACCGTCTGGCAGAGCACCGCAAGGCCATTGGCCTGTAACCCTCTTAACCGGTCAGTCAGGCTGGCCGGTCACTTAACTTTGACGAGAGCACATCATGGAAAACAACATCGAAACCGGCGTTACAGAAATTGAAGTCACCGAAACCAAAAAGCCACACGTCGTGATCCTCGACAACCCTCTGGTGCGCGGTGAGCAAAAAATCGGAGAGGTGACGGTTTCAAAACCTAACGCGGGAACCCTGCGCGGGGTGTCGCTGGCCTCGCTGGCAAACTCTGACGTTGACGCGCTGATTAAGGTGCTGCCGCGTATGACCTACCCGGCACTCACCGAGCATGAAATTGCCCGTCTCGATGCCTCAGACCTGATGCAGTTCGCCGCTGAGGTGATTGGTTTTTTGTCGCCATCTTCGGCTCGCTGACGTTCCCCGCAAAACTTTCGGTCGATGACCTGATGGCGGATATCGCGGTGATTTTTCACTGGCCGCCATCAGAGCTGTATTCCCTTAGCGTGACCGAGCTCCTCACATGGCGCGACAAGGCGCTACAGCGAAGCGGAAACCACTATGAGCAATAACGTCAGAATCGAGGTGCTGCTTAACGCAGTAGACCGGGCAAGCCGACCGCTAAAAGCTATCCAGAACGCCAGCAAATCCCTCGCTGGCGATATCCGCAACTCACAGACGACCCTGCGCGACCTTAACGCGCAGGCGTCCCGAATTGACGGATTCAGGAAAGCGAGCGCACAGCTTGCCGTGACCGGTCAGTCGCTTAACAAAGCGAAACAGGAGGCCGCAGCGCTGGCCGTCCAGTTTAAAAACACGGAAAACCCCACCAAAGCGCAGGCGCGCGCGATGGAGGCAGCAAAAAAATCCGCCGCTGACCTGCAACTCAAATATAACGGGCTCTGGCAATCGGTACAGCGCCAGCGCACCGAGCTTGCACAGGCCGGGATAAACACCCGCACGTTGTCGGCTGACGAGCGTCGTCTTAAAACCAGCATCAGTGAGACAACGGCGCAGCTTAACCGGCAACGTGAGGCGCTGGCGCGGGTCAGTCAGCAACAGGCGAAGCTGAGCCGGGTTAAGGAGCGCTATCAGGCCGGAAAGAATATTGCCGGTAGCATGGCGGCAGCTGGCGCGGCGGGTACAGGTATAGCCACGGCTGGCACCATGGCCGGGGTAAAACTGCTGATGCCTGGCTATTCGTTTGCACAGAAAAACTCTGAGCTGCAAGCCGTGCTCGGGGTAGACAAACAGTCGCCCGAAATGGAGGCGTTACGCAAACAGGCCAGACAGCTCGGTGACAATACCGCCGCATCTGCTGACGACGCAGCGAGTGCACAAATCATCATCGCCAAAAGTGGCGGGGATGCTGATGCCATTCAGGCGGCAACGCCGGTTACGCTGAATATGGCGCTGTCGAATCAGCGCTCAATGGAGGAAAACGCCGCCCTGCTGACAGGGATGAAATCTGCGTTTCAGCTTTCCAACGACCAGATCGCGCACATTGGCGACGTGCTGTCGATGACGATGAACAAAACCGCCGCCGACTTTGACGGGCTGAGTGATGCGCTGACCTATGCCGCGCCGGTGGCGAAAAATGCCGGGGTCAGTATCGAGCAAACCGCCGCGATGGTCGGTGCGTTGCACGATGCGAAAATTACCGGCTCGATGGCGGGAACGGGTAGCCGTGCAATCCTGAGCCGCCTACAGGCGCCGACCGGTAAAGCCTTTGAGGCTATCAAAGAGCTCGGCGTTAAGACTTCTGATGCCAGAGGAAACACGCGCCCGATATTTTCCATCCTGAAGGAAATGCAGCGCAGTTTTGAGAAAAACAATCTCGGTACCAGCCAGCGCGGCGAGTACATGAAAACCATCTTCGGTGAAGAGGCCAGCTCGGCGGCAGCGGTGCTGATGACCGCAGCGTCAACCGGCAAGCTCGACAAACTCACCGCAGCGTTTAAAGCCTCGGACGGTAAAACCGAGGAGCTGGTCAAAATCATGCAGGATAATCTCGGCGGCGACTTTAAAGAGTTTCAGTCTGCTTATGAGGCCGTGGGAACTGACCTGTTTGACCAGCAAAACGACGCTCTGCGCAAACTGACGCAGACGGCCACGCGATATGTTTTGAAACTCGATGGCTGGATCACACGCAATAAATCACTGGCGACCACTATCGGTGTTGTAGCCGGTGGCGCACTGGCGCTGATTGGTGTGATTGGCGGGATTGGCCTGATTGCGTGGCCGGTGGTGATGGGGATTAACGCCATTATCGCCGCCGCAGGTCTGCTGGGAACGGTCTTTACCGTTGCCGGTGGCGCAATAGTGACTGCTGTCGGTGCCATCAGTCTGCCGGTGGTCGCGGTCGCCGGTGCGGTGGTGGCCGGGGCGCTCCTGATTCGTAAATACTGGGAGCCCATAAGCGCATTCTTTTCGGGCGTGGTGGAGGGGCTTAAAGCGGCATTTGCGCCGGTGGCGGAAATCTTCTCGCCGCTGACGCCGGTGTTTGATTCCATCATCGAGAAATTGCGCGGGGTCTGGCAGTGGTTTACTGACCTGATAGCACCGGTTAAGGCGACACAGGAAACGCTCGAACGTTTCAAAAATGTCGGTGTGGTGGTCGGCAAAACACTGGCTGATGCGCTGATGCTGCCGCTCCGTTCATTCAATAAGCTACGCAGTGGCGTCGACTGGCTGCTGGAAAAGCTCGGGGTCATCAAAAAAGAGTCGGACGGCCTCGACCAGACTGCCGCTAAAGCCAGTGCCGCAGCCGGTGCGCAAAGCGGGTCTTATATTCCGCAGACGTCCGTTTATGGCGGTTATCAGATGTACCAGCCAGTGACGGCGCCTGCTGGCCGGTCCTATGTCGACCAGAGCAAGCGTGAATACAACATTAATCTGTCGGGTGGCGTTGCGCCGGGAACTGACCTCGACCGGCAGCTCCGGGAAGCAGTCGAAAAACTCGACCGGGAAGAAAGAGCACGCCAGCGCTCAAGTATGCGCCATGACGGATGAGGGCTAAAACATGTTAATGGTACTGGGTTTATTTGTGTTTGAGCGCCGCACGCTGCCTTATCAGTCGATGCAGTACTCAAAGGACTACCGCTGGGCGTCAAACGACCGCATCGGTAAACCACCGGCTTATCAGTATCTCGGCGAGGGGGAAACCTCGCGCACGCTCTCGGGCGTGCTGTACCCCGAAATCACCGGCGGCCGCCTGTCGCTGACGACTGTCGAACTGATGGCCGACGAAGGGAGGGCATGGCCGCTAATTGACGGAACGGGCATGATCCACGGTATGTATGTCATCGATAAAGTGACCCACACGCACACCGAATTATTCAGCGACGGCGCAGCCAGAAAAATTGAGTTTAGCCTCTCGCTGAAACGTGTCGATGACTCGCTCGCGGCGATTTACGGCGACCTGAAAACGCAGGCTGACAATCTGGTGACGTCTGCCGGTAACTGGCTGGGAGGGCTGGCGGGATGATTACGGGTCTGAATATTCAGGCCGGGGCGCAGATTGCTCCGGCGTTTATGCTCACGCTCGATGGCGATGATATCACGCAGAATTTCAGCGACCGGCTAATCAGTCTGACCATGACGGACAATCGCGGATTCGAGGCCGACCAGCTCGACATCGAGCTTGACGACACCGACGGGCTTGTCGAGCTGCCGCCGCGCGGTGCAAAACTGACGCTGTGGCTGGGCTGGCAGGGCTCAGCCTTGCTGAATAAGGGCAGTTTCACGGTCGACGAAATCGAGCACCGTGGCGCGCCTGACACGCTGACCATCAGGGGGCGCAGCGCTGATTTTCGCGGCACGCTGAACTCTCGCCGGGAGCAGTCATGGCATGACACCACGCTCGGCGTCATTGTTGAGACCATCGCAGCGCGCAACAAACTCACGGCCAGCGTGGCCGACACACTTAAAGCGATCCCCGTGCCTCACATTGACCAGGCGCAGGAATCCGACGCGGTGTTTCTGTCCCGCCTGGCTGACCGTAACGGTGCATCAGTGTCGGTGAAAGCGGGGAAACTGCTGTTCCTGAAAGCCGGTAGCGGTCGGACGGTCAGCGGCAAGCCCATCCCGCAGATGACGATCGAACGCGGCGACGGCGACCGTCATCAGTTTGCGATTGCTGACCGTGAAGCCTACACCGGCGTAACGGCTAAATGGCTGCACACAAAAGACCCGAAGCCGCAAAAGCAAAAGGTGAAGCTCAAGCGCAAGCCGAAGGAGCAGCACCTGCGCGCGCTGCAACATCCAAAAGCGACAAAAACCACGTCAAAGGCCGGAGCCAAAAAAGAGCAGGAGGCGCGCGAGGGCGAATATATGGTCGGTGAGTCTGAGAATGTGCTGGAGCTGACGACCATCTACGCGACAAAAGCGCAGGCCATGCGCGCCGCTCAGGCTAAGTGGGACAAGTTACAGCGCGGAGTGGCGGAGTTTTCAATCTCGCTGGCTATTGGTCGTGCTGATTTATTTCCTGAGACACCGATAGCGGTCAAAGGCTTTAAGCGTGTTATAGACGAGCAGGCTTGGATAATCAGCCGGGTGGTGCATAACCTTAACGGGAGCGGTTACACGACGGGCTTAGAGCTCGAGGTTAAAGTATCGGATGTGGAGTATGTTACAGAAGAGATGAATAAATAAAAGTATTCTCAAATTGTGAAAGTTTGAGTATCATTTATTCACTTATTGTGAATGAGGGCTTGATGATGTTCCATTGTCCAAAATGCCAGCACGCGGCGCATGCTCGTACGAGCAGATATTTAAGTGAGAATACTAAGGAACGCTATCATCAATGCACAAATATAAATTGCAGCTGTACATTTGTAACGATGGAGTCGGTAGAGCGTTTTATTGTTACACCCGGAACGGTAACTCCTGCTCCACCTCACCCGACTGTGGGTGGTCAGCGGCCATTATGGCTGTGATAAATTCCTGCTAAGTGCCCGCCCTGTGCGGGTTTTTTTATGCGCCGAGGAAAGTCGTGTTAAAAATTTACCGCCATTTCATCGCCACTTAAAATTCAGACAACAAAAAAGCCACTCAATCGAGTGGCTTAACTGGATGATTCTAAAGCTAAAATTTGGTGGCCCCTGCTGGACTTGAACCAGCGACCAAGCGATTATGAGTCGCCTGCTCTAACCACTGAGCTAAGGGGCCGTGGCGGTGAATTATAAAGTAACTCCCCTCAGCAATCCAGCCATTCACACCTGCCTGCTGTTTTTATAAACAACGCATAATCAATCCTTTATACTTACCTTAAGATGCATAGACAGGAGTAGAGATGATCAACGATATTCTGGCCCCTGGCCTGCGGGTGGTGTTCTGCGGTATCAATCCGGGCAAGTCATCGGCGCACACCGGTTTTCACTTTGCTCATCCGGGAAATCGCTTCTGGAAGGTGATCCACCAGGCCGGTTTTACCGACAAACAGCTTAAGCCGGAAGAAGAGCAGCAGCTGCTGGATACGCGCTGTGGCATCACCATGCTGGTCGAGCGACCCACGGTGCAGGCGAGCGAAGTGAATCTGCATGAGCTGCGCGCTGGCGGGCGTGAGCTGATCGCGAAAATTGAAGACTATCAGCCCGCTGCGCTGGCGATCCTCGGCAAGCAGGCCTACGAGCAGGCGTTCAGCCAGCGCGGCGCCAGGTGGGGTAAGCAGAACATTACCATTGGCGTAACGCAGGTGTGGGTGCTGCCGAACCCGAGCGGGCTGAACAGGGCGACGCTGGACAAGCTGGTGGAGGCGTATCGGGAACTTGATGAGGCACTGGTGGTGAGGGGGCTTTAGCTCCTCTGCGGCCTGATGCCCTCACCTACAGAGAGAGGGCATAAACAAAAAAAAAGCTCCCGATTGGGAGCTTTTTCATTTCAGGACCGATTAATCGTCCAGGAAGCTTCGCAGTACTTCAGAGCGGCTTGGGTGACGCAGCTTACGCAGCGCCTTCGCTTCGATCTGACGGATACGTTCGCGGGTAACGTCAAACTGTTTACCCACTTCTTCCAGCGTGTGGTCGGTATTCATGTCGATACCGAAACGCATACGCAGCACTTTGGCTTCACGGGCGGTCAGGCCAGCCAGCACGTCGTGCGTAGCGGCACGCAGGCTCTCGGTGGTGGCAGAGTCCAGCGGCAGCTCGAGGGTGGTATCCTCGATGAAATCACCCAGATGCGAATCTTCATCATCACCGATTGGCGTTTCCATGGAGATAGGCTCTTTAGCGATTTTCAGCACTTTACGGATCTTGTCTTCCGGCATCAGCATGCGTTCAGCCAGCTCTTCCGGCGTCGGCTCGCGACCCATCTCCTGCAACATCTGGCGAGAGATACGGTTGAGTTTGTTGATGGTCTCAATCATATGCACCGGAATACGGATGGTGCGCGCCTGGTCTGCGATAGAGCGGGTGATCGCCTGACGGATCCACCAGGTAGCATAGGTGGAGAACTTGTAACCACGACGGTATTCAAACTTATCTACCGCTTTCATCAGACCGATGTTGCCTTCCTGAATCAGATCCAGGAATTGCAGGCCACGGTTGGTGTATTTCTTGGCGATAGAGATAACCAGACGTAAGTTCGCTTCAACCATCTCTTTCTTCGCACGGCGGGCTTTCGCTTCACCGATGGACATACGACGGTTGATGTCTTTCACCTGCTCGATGGTCAGGCCGGTCTCTTCTTCAATCTGATGCAGTTTTTGCAGGCCGCGCTGTACGTCTTCTTTCACGTCGTGCAGCTTTTCAGACCACGGCTTGTTCATCGCGATAGCGGCGTTGAACCAGGTTTCGCTGGTTTCGTTGCCGGTGAAGAGGGTGATGAAGTTCTTCTTCGGCATTTTGCACTGTTCAACGCACAGCTTCATGATGATACGTTCCTGGGTACGTACGCGATCCATCATCACGCGCATGCTGTTCACCAGGTAGTCGAACTGTTTTGGCACCAGGCGGAACTGTTTGAACACTTCAGACAGCTTCAGGATCTCTTCCTGAGCGGCGGCATGGCTGCGGCCTTTCGCTTTGATGGTGTCACGCGTCACTTCGTACTGGGTACGCAGCTCGGCAAACTTCTCACGCGCCAGTTCAGGGTCGATGCTGTTGTCGTCATCGCTGCTGTCGTCGTCTTCTTCTTCATCTTCGTCTTCGTCGTCATCCATCTCTTCCTGAGACAGCTCAGAACCGACGTGAGTGGCGGTTGGCGCCATATCTTCTTCAGCGTTCGGGTCGACAAAGCCAGTGATCAGATCGGACAGACGCGCTTCTTCCGCTTCGACGCGATCGTACTGCTCCAGCAGATAGGTAATCGCTTCCGGGTATTCGGCAACAGAGCACTGAACCTGGTTGATCCCGTCTTCGATGCGTTTTGCGATGTCAATTTCGCCTTCGCGGGTCAACAGTTCAACGGTACCCATTTCGCGCATGTACATGCGGACCGGGTCAGTGGTACGCCCGATTTCAGATTCCACGCTGGACAGGACCTGTGCAGCAGCTTCTTCCGCATCTTCGTCAGTGTTGTTGGAGGTTTCAGCCAGCAACAGATCATCGGCATCCGGTGCTTCTTCCATCACCTGAATGCCCATGTCATTGATCATTTGGATGATATCTTCGATCTGATCTGAATCGACGATATCTTCCGGCAGATGGTCATTGACCTCGGCATAGGTCAGATAGCCTTGCTCCTTACCGCGTTGGACAAGAAGTTTCAGCTGTGACTGCGGGTTTTGCTCCATAAGACGGTATCCACACTTAATTCGTTTGATTGGTGTCGGCGATGGGCTGCCAACCTTTAAAGCGAGGGCGTACTTATATTTTTGCCGCTGCCTCTCAGTGCGGCTGCCGGGGGCTTCCCGATCGATATTCGGCACTTAAGCCGTTAAATTTTTTATTTCTTCGCCAGTTCCTGGTTAATCATCCAGAGCTCCCGGCGTTCTTCGCTGCTCAGGCCATGGGTGCGCTCGCGAGCTATCAACTCTTCCTGGCGCAACTCAAGCATCGAATCAAACATATGGTTGAGCGAGTCGGTGAACGTTTTTTCTGCGATATCCTTATCTGCTATATCGTCCCACATCGACAGTTTTTCAAGGGTAGCGGCCTCTTTTGTGCCGCGATAATGCTCTAAAAGTTGTCCGGTGGTCAGACCTGGCTGAGACAAACAAGTGTTGACCAATTCTGAAAATAAGCCAAGCCCGGGCAATTTTTCGTGGTTCAAACCCGCCAGCGACGGCACTTGCGGAGCAAGTTCGGGGTTTTGCACCAGCAACCCTATCAGTATACGCATGGTTGTGCGTTTTAGCTGAGGCGCGGGGCGTACCGTGCCGTTTTCAGCCTGTTTCGGCATTAAACGTTCAAGCTGGCTGTCATCCAGAATGCCGAGCTTGTTGCCTAACTCCTGACGCAGATAGATGCGCAGCGTTTCGCCGGGCACCTGGCTGATTAACGGCAGCGCCAGCGTGCTGAGCTGCGCGCGCCCGTCAGGGGTACTCAAATCAACCTGCGGCATCAGGCTGTTAAACAGAAACGTGGAGAGCGGCTGAGCCTGCTCCATCCGCGCTTCAAACGCCGCTTTGCCCTCTTTACGCACCAGCGTATCCGGGTCTTCACCGTCGGGCAGGAACATAAAGCGTAGCTGACGCCCGTCGGTCATATACGGCAACGCGGTTTCCAGCGCTCGCCAGGCGGCGTCGCGTCCTGCGCGGTCACCGTCGTAACAGCAAATCACGTTGTTTGTGACGCGGAACAGCAGCTGGATATGGTCCGCCGTGGTGGACGTTCCCAGCGACGCAACGGCATAGTTAATGTCGTACTGCGCCAGCGCAACAACATCCATATAGCCTTCGACGACCAGAAGACGCGGAGGTTCCGCATTATCCTGCTGTGCCTCATAAAGACCGTAAAGCTGGCGGCCCTTATGGAAAATATCGGTTTCCGGGGAGTTAAGGTATTTCGGTAGGGCATCGCCCAGCACGCGACCACCAAAACCTATCACCCGGCCACGCTTGTCGCGGATCGGGAACATCACCCGTTCACGGAAGCGGTCGTAGCTTCGTCCCTGGTCGTTGGTGACCAGCATGCCTGCGTCGATGAGGGATTTACGATCTTCGCTATTGCCGCCAAAACGCTTTAACACGTTGTCCCAGCCGGGCGGGGCGTAACCAATAGCGAAACGCGCAATCACATCGTCACTCAGTCCGCGCTTGTTCAGATACTGACGCGCAGGCTCAGCCGCAGAGTGCTTAAGAGACTGTTGGTAAAACGAATTCAGGCCATCCATCAGTTGGTACAGCGTTTGCCGCTGATGGCGCTCGATCTGACTTGGCCCACTGCCTGCTTCATACGGCACTTCAAGGTTATGCATCGCCGCCAGCTCTTCGACGGTTTCAACGAACTCGAGCTTGTCGTAGTTCATCAAAAAATCGACGGCATTACCGTGTGCGCCACAGCCGAAGCAATGGTAGAACTGTTTTTCACCGTTTACGGTGAAAGAGGGGGTTTTTTCGTTATGGAACGGACAGCACGCATGGTAGTTCTTGCCCTGCTTTTTTAGCTTCACCCGCGCGTCGATGAGATCGACGATGTCGGTTCTGGCAAGCAGGTCATTGATGAAAACGCGTGGGATTCTTCCGGCCATATGCCCCAAAAATTTAAGCGACTTATAAACGAAAACAAGCCGCGCATTCCTTCCGGAAGCACGGCCTTACGACTACAACTCTGTCTGTCAATTGAGGGCTGTGGCCCTCAACAGATTAGTACAGACGAGTACGGCGTGCGTTTTCGCGAGCCAGTTTCTTCGCGTGACGTTTCACAGCGGAAGCTTTAGCGCGCTTACGTTCGGTCGTTGGTTTTTCATAAAACTCACGACGACGAACTTCAGCCAGAACACCTGCTTTCTCGCATGAACGTTTGAAGCGACGCAGTGCTACGTCGAACGGCTCGTTTTCACGTACTTTAATTACCGGCATGTAACTCTCACCTTTAATAAATTCGGTTTGCCGCTGGCATCAACGCCAGCTTATTTCAAAATGGTGCGGAATTTTACTGCAAATGCTGCTGCTTTGTAAAGCACCGATGCGATTTTGAAAGGGACTTTAATAAGGGTGAGGAGTATACACGAGGCTTCTTCCTGGGGCGAACAAAGTTTTACAACAATCCGCCCAGGCTCTACACTGCGCGGTATTGAAACGAGGTAAAACAAGTCATGCGTGTACTGGGTATTGAAACATCCTGCGATGAAACCGGCATCGCGATTTACGACGACGAAAAAGGGCTTCTGGCCAACCAGCTGTATAGTCAGGTGAAATTGCACGCTGATTACGGCGGCGTCGTGCCTGAACTGGCCTCTCGTGACCACGTGCGTAAAACGGTTCCCCTGATTCAGGCGGCGCTTAAAGAGGCCGGGTTGAGTGCAAAAGATATTGATGCCGTGGCCTATACCGCAGGGCCGGGCCTGGTCGGCGCGCTGCTGGTCGGCGCAACGGTAGGGCGTTCGCTGGCCTTCGCGTGGGATGTTCCGGCCATTCCGGTTCACCATATGGAAGGGCATCTTCTGGCGCCGATGCTGGAAGACAATCCGCCAGAGTTCCCGTTTGTGGCGCTGCTGGTTTCCGGTGGGCATACCCAACTGATTAGCGTAACGGGCATTGGCAAGTACGCGCTGCTGGGCGAGTCGATCGACGATGCTGCCGGTGAAGCCTTCGATAAAACCGCCAAGCTGCTGGGGCTGGATTACCCGGGTGGCCCGATGCTGTCGAAAATGGCGTCGCAGGGAACGGAAGGGCGCTTTGTCTTCCCGCGGCCGATGACCGACCGTCCGGGGCTGGATTTCAGCTTCTCTGGCCTGAAAACTTTCGCGGCGAATACGATCCGTAATAACGATGACAGCGAGCAGACCCGCGCCGATATCGCCCGTGCGTTCGAAGACGCGGTGGTGGATACGCTGATGATCAAGTGCAAGCGCGCGCTGGATCAGACCGGCTTTAAGCGTCTGGTGATGGCGGGCGGCGTGAGCGCTAACCGTACGCTGCGTGCGAAGCTTGCTGAGATGATGCAAAAGCGTCGCGGGGAAGTGTTCTACGCGCGTCCTGAATTTTGCACCGATAACGGGGCGATGATCGCCTACGCCGGGATGGTGCGTCTGAACGCCGGCGCAACGGCTGACCTGAGCGTGTCTGTGCGTCCGCGCTGGCCGCTGGCGGAACTGCCTGAGGCGTGAGTTTCTTTGCCCGGTGGCGCTGCGCTTACCGGGCCTACAAGATCCACGTGTGCTAACGTGCAATAAACCACCCTACACCCGCAACATTCCTTTCTCTTCCAGAAACGCAATAATCGTCGCTAAACCGTCACCCGCTTTCAGGTTGGTAAACGTCCACGGACGCTCGCCGCGCATGCGATTAGTGTCACGCTCCATTACCTCCAGCGACGCCCCCACGTACGGCGCGAGGTCGGTTTTGTTGATCACCAGAAAATCGGATTTGGTGATCCCCGGCCCGCCCTTGCGCGGGATTTTTTCCCCTTCGGCCACGTCGATGACGTAGATGGTGAGGTCCGCCAGCTCCGGGCTGAAGGTCGCGCTCAGGTTATCCCCGCCGCTTTCCACGAAGATCAGATCCAGATTGCCGAACTTCTCGCTGAGTGCTTCCACCGCCGCCAGGTTCATTGAAGCATCTTCGCGGATGGCGGTGTGCGGACAGCCGCCCGTTTCCACCCCCACGATGCGCTCTGGCTCCAGCGCACCCGCCTCGGTCAGGATGCGCTGATCCTCTTTGGTGTAGATATCGTTAGTGACCACCGCCAGATGGTACGTGTCGCGCATCGCCTTGCAGAGCGCTTCCAGCAGGGCGGTTTTGCCCGACCCTACCGGGCCGCCTACGCCCACGCGCAGGGGATGTTTGTAATCAGCCATGTTGACTCCTCAGGAACGGAATAGTCGTGAATATTGGGTTTCGTGGCGCGCGGAGGCGATGGCGGACAGCGGCGTAGCGGCCCCCAGCGCGTCGTCGCCACGTAAAAATGCCTGTTCAAACCCGGCGGCAAAATGGTCGCTCAGGTCGATAATCAGCTGTTGTGCGGCCTGCTGCCCAAACGGCACCAGCTTGACGCCCGCCATCACCGCGCTCTCTATCCAGCTGTAGCCCAGACTCAGCGCCAGCTCGTGCGCGCTAATGCCCCAGCGCACGCCGAGCCACGCCATGCCGCCGAGCTGGCTTCGCATCAACAGCGGCAACCACGCTGGCGGGCAGGCGGGTTCCCAGCTTTTAACCAGGCGCGTAAAGGCCGCGCCACGGTTGCGTTCTTCATCGCGCAGCTCGCGCGTTTCCCGGCAGGCGAGCAGGTATGCCGTCCAGCGTTTTGCTGCCGCGACGTCCTGCTTCTCGCAGGCACGATACAGGCGGATAAACAGCGGCAGGTCGACGCAGAAAAAGCTCTGCTCCATCTGCTGGATCTGCCAGCGCCTGAAGGCCTCAGCGTCCGTGACCCACCCGGCCTCGACAGCCCACTCCAGCCCCTGCGACCAGGTAAACGATCCGACAGGCAGGCTACTGCTGGAGAGCTGCATCAGGCGCAGCCGCTGGCGGGCGTGCTCCATCAGCTCATCAGCGCCAGCAGGGCGGAGACGATCAGCCCGCCGCCGAAGGTTTTACGCAGGCCGTCGTGACGGCGCAGCAGCAGCCCTGCCGCGAAGCTGGCGCACAGCACCGTGGCGCTGGCTAACATAAACCCGCTTGTAAAGAGCCAGAAGCTGTGGCCGGACATCTCCACGCCGTGCGCCCAGCCGTGGAACATCGCCAGGGCTGGCACCGCCAGCAGCAGGCGATTTTCCGTCTTAAACATCATCACGCCGCAGACCGCCAGCGAGACGATAATCAGCATCTCCATGCCGCTAAAGCCGCCGAGCAGGCTGCCCGCAACGGCGCCAGCAAGCATCATGCCGAGCGTCGCTAACGGCAGCAGCAGCTTGCGGCCGCTCAGGGCGGAGAGCACGCCAGCCCCCGTCAGCATCAGCAGGTGATCCAGCCCGGTCAGCGGATGGAGAAATCCGGCCTGGAAGCTGTCGGTCCCGTGGCCGGGATGGGCAAGCGCCGGAACGGAAAAGGCCAGCAGAAACAGCGGTAAATACTTGCGCATGATGAGTCCTTAATGTGAATGAGCGTGGGAGTGGCTATGGCTGTGGGCATCGCTGGTGTAAGCGCCCGCTTCCGGTTCAAACGGCAGGCTGGCGAAGGTTACCTCCAGACCGAACTGACGCAGCATGTCGTCGAGGACGTGGTCGTGATGGTAGCGCAGTTCGCCAGGCATGATTTGCAGCGGTACGTGGCGGTTGCCAAGGTGATAACAGGCGCGGGCGAGCAGGAACGGGTCGGCGCAGCGCACCACGGAAACCGACTCCGGGGCGGCGATCACTTCGATCACTTCGCTGCCATCGTCGGTAGTCAGCAGGTCGCCCCCGCGCAGCAGCAGGCCGCGCGGCAGCATTAGCCCGGCTTCGCGGCCGTCGTTCAGCGCCACGCGGGCGCGGCTTTTTACCCGCACGTCAATCGGCAGCGTGGCGCTGGCGGTAATCGGATGCGCGTGGTCCAGGCGTTGGGTTAAATAGATCATTATCACTCCTCAAAACAGAAAATAGCGTTGCGCCATCGGCAAAACCTCTGCCGGTTCGCTGGTGATCAATTCGCCGTCGACGCGTACCTCATAGGTTTGCGCGTCAACGGTGATATTCGGCTGTAAATCGTTGTGGATCATGTCGGCCTTTTTCACCGACCGGCAGCCTCTCACCACCGCGGTGGCGCTTTGCAGCCCGAGCCGCTGCGGAATGCCGCTGGCATCAGCAGCCTGGGAGACAAACGTCAGCCGCGTGGCGTGGCGTGCGGCACCCAGCGATCCAAACATCGGACGGTAATGCACCGGCTGCGGCGTGGGGATCGAGGCGTTGATGTCGCCCATCGGCGCGCAGGCGATCATCCCGCCTTTGACGATGGTGGCGGGTTTGACGCCAAAGAAGGCGGGGGACCAGACCACCAGATCCGCCAGCTTGCCCGCCTCAATCGATCCCACTTCATGGGCGATGCCGTGGGTCAGTGCCGGGTTGATGGTGTATTTGGCGACATAGCGTTTCACGCGGAAGTTATCGTTATCGCCGGTCTCTTCCGGCAGTGCGCCGCGCTGCACCTTCATGCGGTGCGCCACCTGCCAGGTGCGGATAATCACTTCCCCCACGCGGCCCATTGCCTGTGAATCTGACGAGGTGAGCGAGAACGCGCCGATATCGTGCAGCACGTCTTCGGCGGCGATGGTCTCCCGGCGAATGCGGGATTCGGCAAATGCCACGTCCTCGGCGATATCCGGGTCGAGGTGATGGCAAACCATCAGCATGTCCAGGTGCTCGTCGATGGTGTTAACCGTGTAGGGCAGCGTCGGGTTGGTGGAGGAGGGCAGAATATTCGGGTGCGCGCAGGCGGTGATGATATCCGGCGCATGGCCGCCGCCCGCCCCTTCGGTGTGGAAGGTGTGGATGGTGCGCCCGGCGATGGCGGCCAGCGTGTCTTCGACAAAACCGGACTCGTTCAGCGTGTCGCTGTGCAGCGCCACCTGAATATCCATCTCTTCAGCGACCTCCAGCGAGCAGTTGATGGCCGCAGGCGTCGCGCCCCAGTCTTCGTGGATCTTAAGCCCGATGGCACCAGCCGCGATCTGCTCGCGCAGCGCGTCCGGGTTGGAGCCGTTCCCTTTACCCAGCAGGCCAATATTCACCGGTAGCGTATCGGCGGCCTGCAACATGCGGGCGATATACCACGGCCCCGGCGTGCAGGTGGTGGCGTTTGTGCCTGCCGCAGGCCCGGTGCCGCCGCCGATCATGGTGGTGACGCCGGACACCAGCGCCTCTTCCGCCTGCTGCGGACAGATCCAGTGGATGTGGGTGTCGATCCCGCCGGCGGTGACAATCTTCCCTTCGGCGGCGATCACCTCCGTTGCCGCGCCAATCGGGATCGTCACGCCGGGCTGAATGTCCGGGTTTCCGGCTTTGCCAACGGCGAAGATCCGCCCATCTTTTACGCCGATATCGGCCTTCACGATCCCCCAGTGATCGACGATCAGCGCGTTGGTGAGCACCAGATCCACGCAGTCGTCGGCGGTCATCTGCCCCTGTCCCATACCGTCGCGGATCACTTTTCCGCCGCCGAATTTAACCTCTTCGCCGTAGATCGTGAGATCGTCTTCCACTTCGATCCACAGCTCGCTGTCGGCCAGCCGCACTTTATCCCCGGTAGTGGGGCCGAACATATCGGCATACGCCCGGCGTGAAATCTCAGCCATGTTTCAGCTCACCCATGATCTCGCCGCGAAAACCGAAAATGCGCTGCGCGCCTGTCACCTGCACCAGCGTCACTTCCCGCTTCTGGCCGGGCTCGAAGCGCACAGCGGTGCCCGCCGGGATGTTCAGCCGGTAGCCTCGGGTGGCCTCGCGATCGAACTTCAGCGCCGGGTTGACCTCGTAAAAGTGGTAGTGCGATCCCACCTGGATCGGCCTGTCGCCGTGGTTTTCCACTATCACACTTCGGGTTTCGCGTCCGACGTTGAGAGCAATGTTGCCGGACTGGATCCGGTATTCCCCTGGGATCATCACGCGCTCCTTACACGATCGGGTTGTGGACGGTGACGAGCTTGGATCCGTCCGGGAAGGTGGCTTCCACCTGGATATCCGGGATCATCTCCGGCACGCCCTCCATCACCTGATCGCGCGTCAGGACGTGGCGGCCAGCTTCCATCAGCGAGGCGACGGTTTCGCCATCGCGCGCGCCTTCCATAATAAAGGCGCTGATCAGCGCGACCGATTCCGGGTAGTTGAGCTTTACCCCGCGCGCGAGGCGGCGCTCGGCAACCAGCGCGGCGGTGAACAGCAACAGCTTGTCTTTTTCTCTGGGAGTCAGTTCCATAGCGTTTCTCTTATGTCTGCCAGATGCGCGGCGAACAGGCGGTTTTGGGGGTTAAAAGTGGGCGAAGCGACTGCCAGATATCGCGCATCACCCGCTGACAAATCAGGTTATCGTGGGAGAGAAAACGCACCGACAGCAGATCGTCGGTGAGCGTGGCGCCCGCAAAAGTATCCAGCGGGGCGAGAAGCGCACGCACCGCGTCGAGATGTGCTTCCCGGGCCGGATAGAACAGCAGCGTGCCGACCCACGGATGGTCCGCGACGGGCGTCAGATCACCACCGCTAAGATGCAGTCGCTCAATCAGACGCGGCTCGCCATCCACCCACACCTCAAGGCGGCTCTCCAGCGTGCCGTGGCTGAAGGCTTCGTTTATCACCGGACGGCCCAGACAGTACAGCTCCCACGCCAGCAGCGTGCTGGTGGCGTGCAGGTGAAAGACGGAACGCAGCGCGGCGTTAGCGCCGGGGAAAATAATGGTGTCCTGCGGCAGCCACTCCAGCGTGGCCTCTTCGTCGAGATAAAAATGCTGACTGAGGCAGGCCAGCGGGCCGCTGCTGCGATAGAACTTACTGGCGCCGGGCATGGTGATGAGGGCATGGCTTTTGGCGTCGAGCCGCACGGAAATATCCAGCGTATCCCCGCCCACAATTCCGCCTGGCGGGTGCAGCAGGTAAAGGTGGCAGGTTTCCCCTTCGGGATAAAATGGACGCTGAACGGTAAGTGGCCCGCTGTGACGCGCGGAATGGAGGAGGGTTTTCTCAGGGGTATGACAAAACTGGAGGGCAAGCGAGGCCTGCCAGCCTTTGTACGAATTATCAGTGACCTGAGTTGCTAACATGGTGCTTCCATTTCCACACTATCGGGATACGTTTCAGTATGCCCTGGCGGAAATGAAGGCTGTCATATGAGTCGCTTATGGATAAAAAAACCGGCTCATGTGAGCCGGTTTCAGTAATGCAGGCCGGGTAAGCGCAGCGCCACCCGGCAAGAAAGGCTATCGATAATCCTCTGCATCCACATCATACCCCGACGGCTCCCAGCGGATCGCCAGCAGCGACGCCAGACCAATAAACGGCGCCAGCGCAATCACCCAGAACACGGCGGTATCCAGCGAGGCGACCAGCAGCGGGAACAGAAACAGTGACAGCGTTGAACTGCTGCGCATCAGCGTCTGGTTAAGCCCCACACCCACGCCGCGCAGCGAGGTCGGGTAGCTCAGGGAGGCAAACGTCATGGTGTGCGCACCTGGACCAAAACCCTGACCAAACAGGAACAGCGCCAGCATCGCGACGGCGACCACGCCTTCCGTAGCCCCGTCAGGGCGGCCAATCAGCGCCAGGCCGAGCAGCGCCGCCAGCTGGCACGCATAACCCGCCAGTGACATCCGCCATGCGCCGAAGCGCGGAACATAGCGCACCGCCAGCAGCCCGCCGACAAACGCGAACAGCAGATTAAGCGCCAGCGAGATCAGAATGGTGGTCAGCATCGACTGCACAAAGAAGCTGGAGATGATCACCGGCAGGCCAAAGGCTACGGCGTTATAGGCGAACGAGGAAACCACTGACAGCAGCGTGGCGAGCGTGGTACGCCGCAGATAGATACCGCGGAACAGGTTCAGGTAGTTCGACCATTTTGCCTTGTTCACGACAGGCGCGGGCTGGTCGAGCGCATCCTGCGGTACGTGGGCATTAATGTTGTAAGACTGCCGCAGGATGGACGCCGCCTCCTTCAGATTGCCCTGATTCGCCGCCCAGACCGGGGATTCGCTCATATAGCGGCTGCGGATGGCGATAATCACCAGCGCGGGTACCGCACCGAAGCCAAGGATCAGGCGCCAGAGCCAGTCGCTGTGGCTTGCCGGCAGCACGGCGTAAAAGAAGAGCACCAGAAGATAAGAGATGCTGATGGCTGCATACCATGTGGGGCACCACATTGCGACGCTGGAGGCTTTATTCCCCGGGCCTTTCAGCCTGGCGAACTCGCTGAGAAATGCCATCGCCACGGGAAGGTCGATCCCCACGCCAAGACCCATCACAAAGCGCGCGCCCGCCAGCACATATTCGTTCGGGGCCAGCGCACAGGCGATGGCGGCAACGACAAAGAACACCATGTCGGCCATAAAGACGCGGTAGCGCCCGATTTTATCCGTAAGATAGCCGCCGAGCAGCGCCCCGACAATGGCACCAAAGGTAATCGCCGAGGCCACCATGCCGGTACCGGCGGGCGTCAGGTTAAATTCGCGGGTGATGTCTTTGATGCCGAATGCCAGCGCGCCGAGATCGTAGGCATCGAGGAAAATTCCCCCGAGCGCGATACCGACCACGATGCGGGCATTGGCCCGGCCCTGAGAGCCGTCATTAACGAGACGTGAAACGTCCGATGCGCTGCGAACCCACCTGATGTCGCCATCCGGGGTATTTCCTGCCGTTGGAAGGGGAGTTGAATCTGTGATTTCTGCCATTTTCTTTTTTGTGTGGTTGTGTTGTGTCTCTAACAGTTACCACAGGCAGAAGGTGACAAAAATCACATTTGGTTATAAGGCATAACGAACGGTTTACTGAGCGTCTTTCTTTTTACGCCTGAGCTTCGTCCAGATCTTCGTTTCCTGACGACGCCACAGGCGCTGAATGTTGTCGTGGTGGCGCAACAGGATCAGACACGAGAGCATCGACACCGGGAAGGTAAACTGCGGTTTAAACCACCAGACATAGAACGGGGCGATCAGCGCGCTGACGATGGCGCCCAGCGACGAATAACCGCTCAGCAGGATGGTCAGCAGCCAGGTGCCCGCCATCACGCCGGTGAGATCCCAGCCGATCGGCGCAATCGCGCCAAACGCGGTGGCCACGCCTTTACCGCCTTTAAACCCAAAGAAAACAGGCCAGATGTGGCCGACGCAGGCGGCGATGGCAATCAGCCCCAGCCAGAAGGGGGTGACGCCGAGCGCATACGCGCCCCAGACGGGAAGCATTCCTTTCAGAACATCAAAAATCAAAACCGCTACGGCTGCTCCCTTGCCGCCAATTCGTAGTACATTGGTCGCCCCCGGATTCCCGGAACCACTTTCACGCGGGTCAGGCAACCCGGCGATGCGGCAGACCAGAATGGCGCTGGAGATTGAGCCGCAAAGGTAGGCGAGGATAATCATTCCAGGCGCGATTGCACTCATAACGCTGTTCCGTTTTGAAAATGTATCTGTATTCTCAGCATCTGTGGATAATACGCATAATTCGCCGGAAGTGGTATCCGGTTTAGCCAAAAAGCAGGCAGGTCGTGATGGATATTGTATTTATAGAGCAACTTTCGGTAATCACCACAATTGGTGTTTACGACTGGGAACAGACCATCGAGCAGAAACTGGTGTTCGATATCGAAATGGGCTGGGATAACCGCAAGTCAGCGAAAAGCGATGATGTGAATGACTGTCTGAGCTACGCCGACATCAGTGAAACGGTCATCGGCCATGTGGAAGGGCAACGATTTGCGCTGGTAGAACGCGTGGCGGAAGAGGTGGCAGACCTGCTGCTGAGCAAATTTAACTCCCCGTGGGTGCGCATTAAGCTAAGCAAGCCGGGAGCGGTGGCGCGCGCCGCCAATGTGGGCGTGATTATCGAGCGTGGCACAAATCTGAAAGGAAAGATTTAACGTCATAATAGCTAAACCATTTTAGGTTATATCGGTCTTAAAGCTGTATCTTTCACGGTTGTCCGCGTGGGACACCGTTTTTTTATATCTTTTTAGGGGTTTATAGATGAGCGATATGCACTCGCTGCTGGTGGCGGCAATACTGGGTGTGGTCGAAGGATTGACGGAGTTTTTGCCGGTGTCCAGTACGGGCCATATGATTATCGTTGGCCATCTCCTGGGCTTTGAAGGCGATACCGCAAAGACGTTTGAGGTGGTTATTCAGTTGGGCTCTATCCTGGCGGTGGTCGTGATGTTCTGGCGTCGTCTGTTTGGTCTGATCGGTATCCACTTCGGGCGTTTGCCGCAGCGTGAAGGAGAGGGCAAAGGGCGCCTGACGCTGATTCATATTCTGCTGGGGATGATCCCGGCAGTGGTGCTGGGGCTGGTGTTCCACGACACCATTAAATCGCTCTTCAACCCGATTAACGTGATGTACGCGCTGGTTGTCGGCGGCTTCCTGCTGATTGCCGCCGAAGTGCTGAAGCCAAAAACCCCGCGTGCGGAAGGTCTGGACGATATGACGTATCGCCAGGCGTTTATGATTGGCTGCTTCCAGTGTCTGGCGCTGTGGCCGGGCTTCTCCCGTTCAGGGGCAACCATTTCCGGCGGGATGCTGATGGGCGTGAGCCGTTACGCGGCGTCTGAGTTCTCGTTCCTGCTGGCGGTGCCGATGATGATGGGCGCCACCGCGCTGGATCTCTACAAAAGCATCGGCTTCCTGACCGTCGGCGACATTCCGATGTTCGCCGTGGGCTTTATCACCGCCTTTATTGTGGCGCTGATCGCCATCAAAACCTTCCTGCAACTGATTAAGCGTATCTCGTTTATTCCGTTCGCGATTTACCGCTTTATCGTCGCGGCTGCCGTGTACGTGGTCTTCTTCTGATGACCGACCGCCCTCAGTCTTTCGGCTGAGGGCAACGTTTTTCCTTCCAGGCTGCAACTGCATCAATCCGCCGCTTCGTCAGCTCTTCGCGGATCGCCGGGCCTTTAAACCCTGCTTCCACCACCTCTTTCGTTGGCACCGCTTTCGCCACGTCCCACGCCTCACGCAGCAAACGCCCCTGCGGATAATCGGACGCTTCAAACCCGGTGCGGCCGCGCACGTCGGCTTCGCTGGTCAGCGCAATTTGCTCCACACGCTGCGGCTTGCGCCAGGCGTCGATGTTATCGAACAGCCTGACGATGGTGGCGGGTTTCAGGATCGGGAAGGTGTGGATCAGGTCGTGGAACTCGGCCACCAGTTTTGCCAGATCGCGAATGTCATTCGGCACGCGCAGGCGCTGGCAAAGCCCTTCAACCAGCTTCACGCCAGCCGGACCGTGCCCGTGGTGGCGTGGCCACAACGCCTTTGGCGTTAACCCCTTGCCGAGGTCATGGCAGAGGGTGGAAAAGCGCACGTCCACCTCCGGGCTGAGCATGGCGGCCATGCTCAGCGTCATCAGGGTGTGAATGCCGGTATCAATTTCCGGGTGCCATTTCGCCGGGGCGGGCACACCAAACAACGCATCTATTTCCGGGAACAGCACTTTCAGCGCCCCGCAGTCGCGCAGTACCTGGAAAAAGATCTGCGGATTACGGGTAGTCAGGGCGTTTTCGGTCTCTTTCCAGACGCGTTCTGGCGTCAGGTGTTCCAGCTCGCCCGCGTCGGTCATGGCGGTCATCAGCGCCATCGTCTCGTCGGCAATGCGGAAGCTGAGATGGGCATAACGGGCGGCAAAACGCGCCACGCGCAGTACGCGTAACGGATCTTCAGAAAAGGCGGGGGAGATATGGCGTAAAAGACGGTCACGCAGATCGTTCTGGCCGCCGTAGACGTCGATAATATGGCCGTTTTCGTCCTGCGCCAGGGCATTAATGGTGAGATCGCGGCGCAGTAAGTCCTGCTCCAGCGTCACATCCGGCGCGGCATAGCAGGTGAAGCCGGTATAACCGGAACCGGATTTCCGTTCGGTACGCGCCAGGGCGTACTCTTCCCGGCTTTTCGGATGGAGGAACACAGGAAAATCGCGGCCTACCTGCTGGTAGCCCGCGTCAATCATCGCTTCGGGCGTGGCACCGACCACGACCCAGTCTTTATCTTTGACCGGCAGACCTAATAACGCATCACGTACCGCACCACCGACCAGATAACTCTTCACGCCAACACTCCCGTTTTCTCTTTTCGCAAGATGATACGTAAGTGTGGCAGAGAAGACGAGTTAGTTCATCCAGCGGTCTTTACGTTTACGGCTTGGGATAAGGTGAGGAAGCACCAGACCCAGCACCAGACCAACGCCCAGCACCCCGCCGCCATACATAAACCACTGCATGATGATGGTGCGTTGTTTGTCATCCAGCTGGAGATTCGCGGCGTTCACTTTCTTCTGCGCGACGATGAGCTCATTTTTCAGCTTCTGATTTTCATCTTTCAGACCGGCGATCACGCTGTCGCTTTGCGCCACTTTCTGCTGCATCTCTGCGGTGCGCTGGTTCCAGGTGCCGTCAATGTTGTTCAGCTTGTCGGTCAGGGTTTTCACCTGATTTTCCAGATCCGGCACGCGGGTGCGCAGGCTTGGCACCGTGCTCAGCTCTTTCAGCGGGATCCATGAGGTGCGGCCAGAGCTGTCACGAACCTGACCGTAATTGGTGTCTGCATTGGTTTGCAGCAGAGTCACTTCCTCGCCGGCATTTACCGTACCCACGAGGCGATAATTGTCTCCAGGGCCGCTGCGTACCCAGGTATTCAGTTCATCAGAAACGTAACGTTTCTCTTCAGCGTGGACCGCGGTTGCGGCGCTAAAAGCGAGTAAAGTAAGTCCAATCAGGCGTAATTTAAGCATATCAGTCGTTATTTTCATAAAAAGTGGAACGATAGTAGTGGTATCAGTGTCGCTACGCAAAGGATTCATCATCAATCGGAATCATCTGTGTCATGATTTCCACCGCTTTAAACTTTTACGCCCGTCAAATTGCTCATTGCGTGGCAATTTGGCGCAAAATACTATGTACTGACAAACAAATGGCGAGGAAGTTCGCCTTCATCGACGCGTCTGTGACGCACGCAAAAGTACAAGGCTATGGCACAAGAGATCGAATTAAAGTTTATCGTCGAAAAAGACAGCGCTGACGCGCTCCGCCAGCATCTGAATACGCTGTCCGGCGAGCACCATGAACCCGTACAGCTGCTCAACATCTATTACGAAACGCCGGACAACTGGCTGCGCAACCACGATATGGGTCTGCGCATCCGGGGTGCGAACGGGCGCTACGAGATGACGATGAAAATCGCCGGTCGCGTGGTGGGCGGTTTGCACCAGCGTCCGGAATACAATATCGACATCAGTAAGCCAGAACTTGAGCTGGATCGTTTTCCGGCGGAAGTGTGGCCGGAAGGGACGCTGCCCGCAACGCTGTCGGCAGAGGCGCAACCGCTGTTCAGCACCGATTTCTGGCGCGAAAAATGGCTGGTGACGGAAGGCAAGAGCCGCATTGAGATCGCCTTTGATCGGGGTGAAATTAAGGCGGGTGAAGAGCAGGAGCCGATCTGCGAACTGGAACTCGAACTGCTGGAAGGCGAGGCGAGCGACGTGCTGAAGCTGGCGCACAAGCTGGTGAACCAGCCTGGCCTGCGTCAGGGCAGCCTGAGTAAAGCGGCGCGCGGCTATCACCTGGCCGCCGGGAATGCGCCGCGCGTGCTGCGAGAAACCCCGATTCTGCGCGTTGTGCCGAAAGCCTCCGTTGAGCAGGGCATGGAAGCGGCGCTGGAGCTGGCGCTCTCTCAGTGGCAGTACCACGAGGAGCTGTGGGCGCGTAACGTGAAAAATGCCAAAAAACAGGTGCTGGCCGCTATGGGGCTGGTGCGTCATACCCTGACGCTCTTTGGCGGCATTGTACCGCGTAAAGCCAGCACTCACTTACGTGATTTGCTCACTCAAACCGAAACGCTGATGCTTTCCGACGTGTCGGCACAAACGGCGATCTACAGCCCGCAAAACGCCAGCGCGAAACTGGCGCTGACCGAGTTTCTGGTGACGCGCGGCTGGCGTATTTTCCTCGATGCGAAAGGGCAGACCAAAATCGCGGAAAACTTCAAACGTTTTGCGGATATCCACCTCTCCCGTCACGCGGCCGAGCTGAGAACCACCTTTGCGCATCCGCTGGGCGACCAGTATGGCGATCAGCTTCCCCGCCTGGCGCGTAACATCGACAGCATGTTGCTGCTGTCGGGTGCGTATGAGGGCGTGAAGGCCCAGGCCTGGCTGGAGAACTGGCAGGGGCTGAAGCATGCCATCGAGACCCGTCAGCAGATCGAGATCGAGCATTTCCGCAACGAGGCCATTTCGCAGGATCCGTACTGGCTGCACAGCGGAAAACGTTAATTCTGGCAAGGAACCCCTGATATGCCGCTTTCTTCGCAGTTACAGCAGCACTGGCAGACCGTTTGCGAACGCCTGCCTGAGTCGTTACCCGCGTCATCGTTAAGCGAGCAGGCGAAAAGCGTGCTCACGTTCAGTGATTTTGTGCAGGAGAGCGTCAGCGCCAACCCGGACTGGCTGGCAGAGCTGGAAAGCGCGCCGCCGCAGGCTGACGAGTGGCGGCATTATGCTGGCTGGCTGCAAACCGCGCTGGCAGAGGTGGCAGACGAAGCCACGCTGATGCGCGTTCTGCGTCAGTTCCGCCGCCGGGTGATGGTACGCATTGCCTGGGCGCAGGCGCTGGAGCTGGTGAGCGAAGAGAGCACCTTGCAGCAGTTGAGCGAACTGGCGCAGACGCTGATTGTCGCCGCGCGGGACTGGCTCTACGCCGCCTGCTGTAAAGAGTGGGGCACGCCGTGCAACGACGAAGGGGTTCCGCAACCGCTGTTGATTCTGGGGATGGGCAAGCTGGGCGGCTGCGAGCTTAATTTCTCCTCAGACATCGATCTGATTTTTGCCTGGCCGGAGAACGGCTCCACGCGCGGCGGTCGTCGCGAGCTGGACAACGCACAGTTCTTTACGCGCCTGGGGCAGCGGCTGATTAAGGCGCTGGATCAGCCCACCCAGGATGGTTTTGTCTACCGCGTGGACATGCGTTTGCGTCCGTTTGGCGACAGCGGTCCGCTGGTGCTGAGCTTTGCCGCGCTGGAAGATTATTACCAGGAGCAGGGTCGCGACTGGGAGCGTTACGCGATGGTCAAAGCGCGGATCATGGGTGACAGCGACGATGCCTGGGCCAACGAGCTGCGCGCCATGCTGCGCCCGTTCGTGTTCCGCCGCTACATCGACTTCAGCGTGATCCAGTCCCTGCGAAATATGAAAGGGATGATTGCCCGTGAGGTGCGTCGCCGTGGCCTGAAGGACAACATCAAGCTCGGCGCGGGCGGTATTCGTGAGATCGAATTTATCGTCCAGGTCTTCCAGCTGATACGCGGCGGGCGTGAACCTTCTCTGCAATCCCGCTCGCTGCTGCCGACGCTGAGTGCTATCGAGCAGCTGCATCTGCTGCCGGAAGGCGATGCGCAAACGCTGCGTGACTCTTATCTTTTCCTGCGTCGTCTGGAAAATTTGCTGCAAAGTATCAACGACGAACAGACCCAGACGTTACCGGGCGATGAGCTGAACCGGGCGCGTCTGGCCTGGGGGATGCGGGTGGATGACTGGGCGGCGCTGACGCAACGGCTGGAAGCGCATATGGCGGGCGTGCGCCGCATCTTTAACGATCTGATCGGCGACGACGAAAGCGAATCGCAGGACGATGCGCTCTCCGAGCACTGGCGCGAGCTGTGGCAGGACGCGCTCCAGGAAGATGACACCACGCCGGTGCTGGCGCACTTAAGCGACGATGCCCGCCATCGCGTGGTGGCGCTGATTGCCGATTTCCGCTTCGAACTGAACAAACGCGCCATTGGCCCACGTGGTCGTCAGGTGCTGGATCATCTGATGCCGCATCTGCTGAGCGATGTCTGCTCCCGCGAGGATGCGCCGGTGCCGCTGTCGCGCATGATGCCGCTGCTGAGCGGGATCGTCACGCGTACTACTTACCTTGAGCTGTTAAGCGAGTTTCCCGGCGCGCTGAAGCACCTGATTTCCCTCTGCGCCGCGTCGCCGATGGTAGCCAACAAGCTGGCGCGATACCCACTGCTGCTGGACGAACTACTCGACCCGAACACGCTCTATCAGCCGACGGCGACGGATGCCTACCGTGACGAGCTGCGTCAGTATCTGCTGCGCGTACCGGAAGAGGACGAAGAGCAACAGCTTGAGGCGCTGCGTCAGTTTAAGCAGGCGCAGATGCTGCGCGTGGCGGCGGCAGATATCGCCGGTACCCTGCCGGTAATGAAAGTGAGCGATCACTTAACCTGGCTGGCGGAAGCGATCATCGACGCGGTTGTCCATCAGGCGTGGGTGCAGATGGTGGCCCGCTACGGGCAGCCGAAACACCTTGCAGAACGCGAAGGGCGCGGTTTCGCGGTGGTGGGGTACGGCAAGCTGGGCGGCTGGGAGCTGGGCTACAGCTCCGATCTGGATCTGATTTTCCTCCACGACTGTCCGGCAGACGTCATGACCGACGGCGAGCGTGAAATTGACGGGCGGCAGTTCTACCTGCGCCTGGCCCAGCGCATCATGCACCTGTTCAGCACCCGCACCTCATCCGGCATTCTGTATGAAGTGGATGCGCGTCTGCGCCCGTCCGGTGCGGCAGGCATGCTGGTCACCTCCACGGAGGCTTTCGCCGACTATCAGAAGAACGAAGCCTGGACGTGGGAGCATCAGGCGCTGGTGCGCGCCCGCGTGGTGTATGGCGATCCGCAGCTCAAAACGCAGTTCGATGCGATCCGCAAGGCGGTCATGACGACCCCGCGCGAAGGCAGTACGCTGCAAACCGAAGTGCGGGAAATGCGGGAAAAAATGCGCGCGCACCTTGGCAACAAACATCGCGATCGCTTTGATATCAAAGCCGATGAAGGCGGCATTACCGATATTGAGTTTATCACTCAGTACCTGGTGCTGCTGCACGCACACGATAAGCCGAAGCTGACCCGCTGGTCGGATAACGTGCGCATACTCGAACTGCTGGCGCAGAACGACATTATGGACGAGCAGGAGGCGCAGGCATTAACTCGCGCCTACACCACGCTGCGTGATGAGTTGCACCATCTGGCCTTACAGGAACAGCCGGGCCATGTGGCGCTGGACTGTTTCATCGATGAACGCGCGCAAGTGACCACAAGCTGGCAGAAGTGGCTGGTGGAACCGTGCGTAACAAAACAAGTGTGATATTATCGCGCGCAAATTGTGAATCTTTCTGGAGTCAGGAATGAAAGTAACACTGCCAGAGTTTGAACGTGCTGGAGTTATGGTTGTCGGTGATGTGATGCTGGATCGCTACTGGTATGGGCCGACCAGCCGTATCTCTCCGGAAGCGCCGGTGCCGGTAGTTAAGGTCGACACCATTGAAGAGCGTCCAGGCGGCGCGGCAAACGTGGCGATGAACATAGCCTCGCTGGGCGCGCATTCGCGTCTGGTGGGCCTGACCGGCATTGACGATGCGGCGCGTGCCCTGAGTCAGTCGCTGGCGGACGTGAACGTGAAGTGCGACTTCGTTTCTGTTCCGACCCACCCAACCATCACCAAGCTGCGCGTCCTGTCGCGTAACCAGCAGCTGATCCGCCTCGATTTCGAAGAAGGATTCGAAGGCGTTGATCCTGAGCCGCTGCACGAGCGTATTAGCCAGGCGCTGGGCAATATCGGCGCGCTGGTGCTGTCTGATTATGCCAAAGGCGCGCTGGCGAGCGTGCAGACCATGATCCAGCTGGCGCGTAAAGCCAGCGTACCGGTGCTGATCGATCCGAAAGGCACCGATTTCGAGCGCTATCGCGGCGCAACCCTGCTGACGCCAAACCTCTCTGAGTTCGAAGCGGTGGCGGGCAAGTGCAAAACTGAAGAAGAGCTGGTTGAGCGCGGCATGAAAATCATCGCTGATTTCGAGCTGTCTGCGCTGCTGGTGACCCGTTCCGAGCAGGGCATGACGCTGCTGCAACCGGGCAAGGCGCCGCTGCATATGCCAACTCAGGCGCAGGAAGTGTACGACGTGACCGGTGCCGGTGATACGGTGATTGGCGTGCTGGCGGCGACGCTGGCGGCGGGGAATTCCCTGGAAGAAGCGTGCTACTTCGCAAACGCCGCGGCGGGCGTGGTCGTTGGTAAACTCGGGACCTCCACCGTTTCGCCAATCGAGCTGGAAAACGCGGTGCGCGGGCGTGCGGATACCGGCTTTGGCGTCATGACCGAAGAGGAGCTGAAAGTGGCCGTCGCCGCCGCGCGCAAACGCGGTGAAAAAGTGGTGATGACCAACGGCGTGTTCGACATCCTGCATGCGGGTCATGTCTCGTATCTGGCGAACGCGCGCAAGCTGGGCGATCGCCTGATTGTGGCGGTCAACAGCGATGCCTCAACCAAACGTCTGAAGGGTGAAACGCGTCCGGTGAACCCGCTGGAGCAGCGCATGATCGTGCTCGGCGCGCTGGAAGCGGTGGACTGGGTGGTCTCATTTGAAGAAGACACCCCGCAGCGCCTGATTGCCGGAATTCTGCCTGACCTGCTGGTGAAGGGCGGCGATTACAAACCAGAGCAAATCGCAGGTAGCGAAGAGGTCTGGGCGAATGGCGGTGAAGTGATGGTGCTCAACTTTGAGGACGGGTGTTCAACCACCAACATCATTAAGAAGATCCAGAAAGACAGTCAGTAAAAAACGGGCCTGTTGGCCCGTTCGTTTTTCACCCTCTCCCTGTGGGAGAGGGCTGGGGTGAGGGCATCAGGCCGCACTTATGCCTGGTCATCCACCGGTGGAATAGCTGGCGCTGGCTTCACTTCTTCCGGCGCATTGCGGTTTTCCAGCTCGGTCAAACGTTGCTCCAGCAGCGCCAGCTTCTCGCGGGTGCGCAGCAGCACCTGCGTCTGCACGTCAAACTCTTCGCGGCTGACTAAATCAAGGCGAACCAACTGTGCCTGCAACGTCTGGCGGATTTTCTTCTCAACGTCATCACCAAACTCACGAATACCTTTCGGCATGGACTCATGAACCTGACGCGCGATCTGCTCAATTTTCTTTGGGTCAATCATTGTCGTTTCCCTTGATGAAAAGGTGTTAGTGCCTATTGTAGCGTGTCATGCCGCGGGTTAAACAAAATTGTTTGAAGCTTATGCATTGCCCAGGGTAATCAATAGCGTTATAGTTATCTCGCTTATTCTCAGGGCGGGGCGAAATTCCCCACCGGCGGTAAATCAGCATAACGCTGAAAGCCCGCGAGCGCTTTGGGTGAATTCTCAAAGGTCAGCAGATCCGGTGTAATTCCGGGGCCGACGGTTAGAGTCCGGATGGGAGAGAGTAACGATCCAGTCGGGCATGGCCCGCTCACGTTATTTTTTTGCCGCTAGTACGGCGCTCCTAAGACTGCCCTGATTCTGGTAACCATAAAGTTAATGAGGTTTTTTTACCATGAATCAGACGCTACTTTCCTCTTTTGGCACTTCAACTCAACGTGTTGAACATGCACTGGATGCACTGCGCGAAGGCCGCGGTGTGATGGTGCTTGACGATGAAAACCGTGAAAACGAAGGCGACATGATTTTTGCCGCCGAGAACATGACCGTTGAGCAGATGGCGCTGACCATCCGTCACGGTAGCGGCATCGTATGCCTGTGCATCACCGAAGACCGTCGCAAGCAGCTTGATCTGCCGATGATGGTTGAAAACAACACCAGCGCCTTTGGTACCGGCTTCACCGTGACCATTGAAGCGGCGCATGGCGTAACCACCGGTGTGTCGGCGGCTGACCGCTTGACTACCGTGCGTGCAGCGATTGCTGATGGTGCGAAACCATCCGATCTGCACCGCCCTGGTCACGTCTTCCCGCTGCGCGCGCAGCCGGGCGGCGTGCTGACCCGTGGTGGTCATACCGAAGCGACCATCGATCTGGTGACGCTGGCTGGCTTCAAACCCGCAGGCGTGCTGTGCGAACTGACCAACGATGATGGCACCATGGCGCGCGCGCCGGAGTGCATCACCTTTGCGCGTCTGCACAATATGCCAGTGGTGACGATTGAAGATCTGGTTGAGTACCGCCGCGCGCACGAGCGCAAAGCCAGCTGAACATGCTGATGTGAAAAAGCCGGGGAAACCCGGCTTTGTTGTTTCTAGTGGTAGTTAATTTTGAACAGTACCACGGTTTCAAACGGCCCGGACTGAATCGCTTTCCCTTCCTCCCGTGAAAGCTCAGCCGTGTAGTTTTGCTCAACATTCATAGTATCGCCCGTAAAATCGGCGTACTCCTTGTACTGGTTAAAGGTGTAAGGCTCCGTTCCGTTAAGAATACGCAGCTTTAACCCATTCCCTATCAGTACTGCGGTGTCGTCTGCACTGAGCGTTTCGGTTGTGTAAAACGACGAGTCCATCTTAAATCCGTCCGAGCACTGGGCATCCTGCACTTTGGTGGTTCGTATTGAAAACGTGCGCATACGCGTCTGCTGATTCACAATGTCGCGCGCGCTGAAGGTGCCGAAGTCGATCTCCTGATTTTCAGGGAAAATGCTAAACGTCGCCCCGCAATCAAGCACGGTAATGTTTTGCAGCCCGTTGATGTGATACTTGAGGTTCTTCGCGTCGGCCATCTGATTAACGCCGCCCTTACCGTCAAACTGCACAACGATGTAATCGCTGAGCGAGCTGACATAACCATGCGGCGGCATAGCCTTAATTCTCACGAAAAGACGCAACCGGGCAACGAACGTGCGCGTAATGTGGATATCATCCGGATTGCCGGAGCAGATACGATTTTCCCAACCCATCTGGCGGATTTGATCCGGGGTGTAAATGTTGATGTTATCGTTGTCCAGGCACTGGCGGGTATCCACGCCGTTGGGCTGGCCCGTGGCATCGTAATCTATGCCTTCATAGGTGACGCCCAGTTCATAATAGGGATCGGTTGCGGCAGGATAAGGGTTTACCCACGCAAAGACATCTTCCGGCTGAAAATTGCTCGTGACGTTGTTGTCGCAGGTCACCGGAATTTTAATGTCATCAGACTCCCATATTTTTTGGCCAACCTGAGCGTTGCTGGGTATGGCAAAAGGGGTGATCGTTTTTGTCTCCTCGACGGGGCCGCCAGATCCACCCAGATAGCAGTTGAGGGCCAGCGCGTCTTTCAAAGGCAGCGCTGAAAGCAGCAGGGTAACCAGCAAACTAGCGAGCTTTCGCATCTTTATCGATTTTCCGTTCGGTAAGTTTACATAGCGCCGTTCCGGTGCACTGCACGTCGACTTTTTTTAGGGCGCCGTAATCGTCGATATAGCCGATGCTGTAATAACTACCGTGGTAATCGCCGGTAGAGGCGGTTGCCGTGGCGAAAGGCGCAATCATCAGACTGTCGAAACCCGGCAGCATGGTTTTGGCATTTTTGCTCAGCCACGCCAGCGTGATGTAGTACGGCGTAGGGTTGTGGATCGTGAGTCCTTTCGCGCTGGCGGTAATTTCCATTCGCATTTCAGTCAGTTCGCCAGATTTTTTGCGAATCGCTTCCGGACGCCAGAACAGCTTAATTCGGCTCTGCATGGCAACCTGCATCACGCTGCGCTCCTCGCTGGCGCTGGTGCTTTTTGGCGGTACTTCACGCAGGTTGAAATAAAACAGCGATTCCCTGTCTTTTGGCAGCTGGCGGGTAGCGGCTTGTTTAACAATTCTTACCTGCGACGAGGCGCCCGCTTCGATACGTTGAATGGGGGGAAGCGCCATAAAGTGCGCATCTTCTTTTTGCCCCTTTTCATCTTCAATCCAGGAGAGCGCCAGATAAGGCAGCGCCTTGCTCTGATTGTCCACTCTCAGGCTACTGGCCTTGTCGCTTTCAGGAAAAACAATGCGCGTGCGGTCCAGGTTAATGGCCGCGTGGGCGGTAAATGCTGTGCTGATTAGCATCAGGCACAGGCTTTTAATCGGCGTTAATTTCATGATGATTTCTTACTGACACGGCAGTATCAACTGCATGCTGTTTTCTAAGTGAGAAGGTAACGAGAAGCGACACTGTTGGTTGTCGCCCCATGTCACGCGAAACTGCTGTTCTGGCTCAACGGCGCCGAGCCAGACGTGGCCTTCATCGGCCACCATCCCAACCTGCAAATCGCTTTCTTCCAGGCGAACAATCGCCCCGAGCGGTGGCGTTCCTGATGGCATCCGCAGAACGCCTGCCACGTCCTTACCTGCGCGCGTGGCAATCTGACGATAACCAATGGCCCCCTCAGTCCAGGTTGAGGTCACGACGCGGCTGTCCACGTCCACGCCATCCGGAAGGTTGTTCATATTGACCTGCACGCTGGAGGGGGAATAGCTGGAAAATGACGGTAAAACGCCGATGCCAAAACGGTTGGTTTCATCGCGCGACATGTTCAGCGGGATATTGCCTACCCCGTCGGTGCTGACCATTACGCGGGGTTCATTACCGTAGCTGCGCCGGTGCAGCGCGGCGCCTTTCGCCGTTGAGGTGAAGGAACCGCTCCAGCTCGCGCTAAGGGAGCTATATTCGTCAGCTTTATAGCTGCCGGAGAGATTGAGATCGCCGTACGCAGAATAATGCTGATAATTCCCGCTGACCTGCGCGCCGGAGTCTGGCTTCCCGCTCTCCGCGCCTGCGGAAACGCCCCAGGTATTATTGCGATCCGACGTGTCATACCACGACACGTTATGGCTCAGCGTGTCGCTGTTACGCAGGTCATAGTTAAGTCGATGATCGGGATCGAGCGGTACGCTGAGTGAGAGATAAAACTGAGTATCGTCATTTTCGTCTTCCTCGTCGTAATGCGTTTTACTCCAGGACAGGGTTACGCCAAGGTTCTTCCAGCGACCCATATCAAAGTTGTAGCCCGCCGTGATGCTGCCGGTCGTGGAGGGTGAATCATTCCACCATGTCTGACGCAGCATATTGACGTACAGGTTCAGGGATAACGCCGAAATGTACTGGCTTGCCGTCACGCTCAGGGTTTGTTTTTCCGACTGGAGGTCACCGTCGTCATAATCAAGGTAGCGGGCGTAGCTCAAAAACTGTGGGTCTGAGTAGCGGTAGCTGGCGAGCGTAAGCTGACTGCCGGTGGTATCGAAACGCTTGCTGTAGTTAATGCGATAGCTGTAACCCGTCTGGCTGCGCTGGTGTGGCAGCTGGCTGGTGGCCTGCGTGACGTCAAAAGAGAGCGCCCCCAGCCAGGCCATATTCTGGCCGATCCCGGCAGCGACGGAACGATAGCGGTCGCCATCGGCCAGCGTGCCGCCATACAGGGAGGTGTGCGACAGCATGCCCCAGGAAAATTCGCCGCTCATGAAGGCGTGGTCTTCAACGTCATGGGAGGCGCCCTGGCGCGCTTTACCCGCCGCGAGCTTGTAGCGCACCTGGCCCTTGCGCGTTAAAAACGGCACGGATTCAGCCGAGACCTGGAAGGTGCTGACGCGTCCGTCCTCTTCCGTGACTTTGACGTCCAGCGTGCCCTGAACCGACTGGTTAAGATCCTGAATAACAAAAGGACCTGGCGGCACTTTACTCTGGTAAATCACGCGTTCGGCAAGGCTTACGGTCACCGTGGCGTTGGTTTGCGCTATCCCGGTAATCTGCGGGGCATAGCCGCGCAGCGACCATGGCAGCATACGTTCATCGCTGATGAGCGATGCGCCGGTGTATGTGAAGGCGTCAAAAATGGCGGACTGGAAATCCGTTTCACCCAGCGTCAGTTTCGCACCGAGCGAGGGCAGAGGGCGGAACATATACACGCGTGAAAAACGTCCATCATGCTCCGAGCCTGCGTCCGTATGGCTTTGCGTGTACTGATAATCGCTGCGTAGCCGCCACGCGCCCATGTTCGCACCGGCGGTGCCATAGGTATTGGCGTTGTCATTGCTGCCGCCGCTATTGGGCTGATAATGGCTGGCAAAAAGATTGTAATCCAGCAGCACGCCCGGCACGCCGTTGTCCCAGGTGGATGACGGCATCCAGTCAACCGCACGGTATTGCAGCCACGCCTGGGGGAGCGTTACTTTCAGGGTCTGGCTGCCTTGCTCAAAAGTAAATTTGATGTCGGGTCTGGCGGCGAAATCAACGCATCCCTCTTTTTCCGGCAAAGCCTGACGAACGTCATCCTGCAATGCGAATGTATCGGCCAGCTCGGGGGGAATACAGACCTGAACTGCGTTATTTATTTCTCGCCAGCGAAGCTGCCAGCCATTTGCCAGCGGAATATCATTGACGGCAACCGTAACGAAATAGCTCCCCGGCGTAACCGATATTTGATCTTTAAAAAGTGATAAATCGACGCTGCCGCGCTGATCTTTATCGATGGCGTTTATATTAAATTCAGTGGCAGAGGCAATTTTCGTCATTAACAGGGACGCAATGATGATTATCCATTGTAATTTGTATGTCATCATCCTGTTACTCGAATAAATAAAGAGTGCCGACCGGCTTGGATTGCCAGTCGGCTGATACCGTGACGTAACGGAATTATTTGTACATCAGGACGTAGTTAGCCGTGGCTTCAACCTGGCCTGCCGTCGCAGTTTTACCTGTAGGGACTTCCATAACCGCTTTGAAATGCAGCGTCTGGGTGGTTGAACCCGCCAGCAGATCAAGCTCTTGTTGCTGCCCAAGCGTGATGTTACTTTCCGCGTTATCCAGCAGACGGACGCCCACGTTCTGCGCACCGTTTGCAAAGGTGTTGCTCATCAGGCTGGTATCCGTCGCATCTGTCGCTGCGCTGGTGAAGGTCACATCCACTTTGGTAATTGGCGTGTCGGTTTCGTCTGCCGGATCGTCAAGCTGGCAGTTTTCCAGATTGATATCGACCGGAACTGGCGTGGATTTTTTGTTGGCGTTGATAACGGCCGTAGTCACTTCACCCAGGTCGACTTCTTTATCAACGCTGTCTGGAGCGATGCTGCACGGTGCGTCAATAACCACGCCTTTGAATTTGATTTTGCCTGAGCCTTGATCATCAGCAAACGCAGAACCCGATACAATGGCAGCCATAGCTGCCGCTAACAATAATTTCTTACCCATATACATGAAAATATCCTTTTTCAGAGTGATTCGTAATGTGAATATTAATTTCAGAATGCTCGCAAAGTATACGGATTGGGGAAGGGTGACGCGATTAACGTGACTTAAATATATTTTTAGATGGGTTTAATTAATATTTTCAGGCTATCTTAAGAGGCGTTGTTTTTCGAAATTTTAATAGGTTTAAGTTTTGTGGGTTATTATAGGTGAAATATATAGGATTGTTTTTTTGAATAATATAAAGCCTCCGTATAAAACGGAGGCATAAATTGTTAGCCAATACCTGCCGTTTGCAGCAGTACCAGACTCATCCCCATCACTGACATTCCACACAGTACGCCGTAGCTGGGGTTATTGTTGGGATCGATCTCTTTCGCCAGCGGCATCAGTTCATCGACAGAGAGCGCGACCATAATCCCGGCCACGGCAGCCATAATCGCAGCCATCACGATCGGGGAGACGAGGCTACCGAGGATCAGCCACGCCAGCACGCCGCCGAGAATTTCAGCCATCCCGGAGATACCCGCCCAAAAGACAGCCGTACGTTTTGAGCCCGTGGCGGCATAAACGGGTCCGGCAACGGCAAGTCCTTCAGGAATATTGTGCAATGCCACGGCCAGCGCTACACCAAAACCCATTTCCAGGTTGCTGCTGGCCGTGACATAGGTAGCGATACCTTCCGGAAAGTTATGCAGGCTGATACCCAGCGTCAGCAGAATGGCCGTGCGTTTGATATTGCCCGGAATGGGAGTAACGCTTTTTTGCATTAAATCCTGCGGGTGCGCGTGAGGAAGAATACGGTCGAGCGCAAAATAACCCAGCAGACCAATGATAAACATGCCATAGCCCAGAACAGGCGACATGCCTTCGGTGTGAAGCGCGGCGGGCAGCATCTCCATCAGCGAGATAAGCAGCATGATCCCGGCGGCGAAACCCAGCGAGAAGGCCAGAAGGCGATTAGAGGGTTTTTGCCCGAGTACCCCGAGGAACGCACCGATAAAGGTCGCGGCGCCCGCAAGTAAGGTCAAAATCAACGGTACTGACATGCATTCTCCTTAAGCGATATCTGACATTCAAATTTCCTGATGATGATCTTCACGGTTATCTGCGTTCATCTTCACCTGAATGCGCGTAATGTAGGCCCATCACATTGACACCTCCTCTAAGGATATCACCATGTCTTCTTCTCGTATGCCAGCACTGTTTTTAGGCCATGGCAGCCCAATGAACGTCCTGGAAGATAACGTCTATACCCGCGCCTGGCGTGAACTGGGTGAGACGTTACCGCGTCCGAAGGCAATTGTGGTGGTCTCTGCGCACTGGTTTACCCGGGGTACCGGCGTGACGGTCATGGAAGCGCCAAAAACGATTCATGATTTTGGCGGCTTTCCGCAGGCGCTGTATGACACGCATTATCCTGCGCCGGGCTCCCCTGAGCTGGCGCAGCGGCTGGTTGATCTGCTCGCCCCTGTTCCGGTTGCGCTGGACAAAGAAGCCTGGGGCTTTGACCACGGCTCATGGGGGGTGTTGATCAAAATGTATCCGGATGCCGATATTCCGATGGTGCAACTGAGTATCGACAGTACCAAACCGGCTGCCTGGCACATGGAGATGGGGCGTAAGCTGGCTTCGCTTCGTGATGAGGGCATCATGCTGATTGCCAGTGGCAACGTGGTACACAATCTGCGTACGGTACGCTGGCACGGTGAAAATACGCCGTACCCCTGGGCAACAGCTTTTAATGACTATGTAAAAGACAACCTGACCTGGCAAGGGCCGGTCGAACGGCACCCTTTGGTGAACTATCTGGATCACGACGGCGGTTCGCTCTCTAACCCGACGCCGGAACACTTCTTGCCATTGCTGTATGTATTAGGCGCATGGGATGGTCAGGAGGTTATTACAATCCCGGTCGACGGCATTGAGATGGGGAGTTTGAGTATGCTGTCGGTGCAGGTGGGGTAAACACATGTCGGGTGGCGGCTTCGCCTTACCCGACCTACATATTGAGCGTAGGCCCGGTAAGCGTAGGGTATGAACCGGAAACATGGGTAACACTTTAGACC
>OJYR01000093.1_pt1 | contig 52082 bp, 65 predicted proteins | sample 1600991 | NCBI WGS metagenome assembly OJYR01 (sample SAMN04436854, study PRJEB24849) | human gut metagenome | biome: human gut; feature: NICU; material: stool | host: Homo sapiens | place: USA: Saint Louis, MO | collected 2012-05-11
ACCTCGGCGGATCGGTGGCGGCGAGCGCGATTGTCGGCTACACCGTCGACTTCTTCGGCTGGGACGGCGGCTTTATGGTGATGATCGGCGGCAGCGTGCTGGCGGTGCTTCTGCTGGCCATCGTCATGGTCGGCGAGCGCAGGCAGCATCGTGAAAATCAGGCAAAACTGGGATAAGGAACGCTGAAGATGAAGCACGCATTAAGCGCGCTGATGGCAGGGATCGTGCTGGCGGGCTGTGCCGCCAGCGGGATTGCCTCAGCGAATGAGAAGATTGTTATCGCCCACCGGGGCGCCAGCGGCTACCTGCCGGAACATACGCTGCCTGCCAAAGCAATGGCCTACGCGCAGGGAGCGGACTATCTGGAGCAGGATCTGGTCATGACCAAAGATGACCAACTTGTTGTGCTGCACGACCACTACCTTGACCGGGTGACAGACGTAGCCGACCGCTTTCCGGACCGCGCCCGCAAGGATGGCCGCTTCTACGCCATCGACTTTACGCTGGCGGAAATCAAGTCCCTGAAGTTCAGCGAAGGCTTTGAGATCAAGGACGGCAAGAAGGTGCAGACCTTCCCGGGCCGCTTCCCGATGGGTAAATCTGACTTCCGGGTGCACACCTTCGAAGAGGAGATCGAGTTCATCCAGGGGCTGAATCACTCCACGGGTAAGAACATCGGTATCTACCCGGAGATCAAGTCGCCGTGGTTCCACCATCAGGAGGGCAAGGATATCGCCGCCCGCACCCTGGAGGTGCTGAAGAAGTACGGCTACACCAGCAAGCAGGACAAGGTCTACCTTCAGTGCTTTGACGCCGATGAGCTTAAGCGCATCAAGAACGTGCTTGAGCCGAAGATGGGGATGGATCTCAAGCTGGTGCAGCTTATCGCCGAGACCGACTGGAACGAGACGCAGCAGAAGCAGGCCGACGGCACCTGGGTTAACTACAGCTATGACTGGATGTTTAAGCCTGGCGCGATGCAGCAGATAGCGAAATACGCCGACGGCATCGGTCCTGACTATCACATGCTGATTGCCGACAGCTCAACGCCGGGGCACATCAGGGCGACGGCGATGGTCAAAGAGGCGCACGCCAGCCATCTTCAGGTGCATCCGTATACGGTGCGAGCCGACCAGCTGCCGCCTTACGCCAGCAACGTGAACCAGCTGTATGATGCGCTGTACAAGCAGGTGGGCGTTGACGGGCTGTTTACCGATTTTCCGGATAAGGCCGTGAAGTATCTGGAGACGAATCAGTAACTCTGTTGTGGAAAGTACGATCCCATACCTTTGGGTATGGGATTGCCTAAAATCTGGAAAGCAGTACGCATCCTTCCTTTCTCTGCGTTGTCAGCTTCTCACGCCTTTGATTGAATTACGCCACGTAACTTTATTCGCAGGGAGCGATGATGAACGTGCGTACTCCGTGGCCGCAGCCATTCAACAGCGACTTTGGCGATAGTCTGGTTTACCGATTGTTTGTCGCCGGAGGCAGAGGATTTGCCGTCGGCTTTGAGTTTATCGAAACGGTAAATGACATTTCATGTAAAGGTATCAATATTTTCTCGGCGCATTCGGCCTTTCGTTATCCTGCGGGGGGCGTATGGGGCATCATCTTCGATGAAATTGATCCTGTCTCTATGAGCTTCAAAGATTTCCAGCACATCGAACATGCCGGTTTGATCAGTGGGCGGGTTTTGCTCCATGTTGCAAGTGCAATTATTGACCATTACAATGCCTGCGGTGCCGGAGCATATGTTTTTTCAGCCGCAGTAGATAAAAACCATATCCGCCGCGCCGATCTGGTCACTTTGTATGACGGGCTGCTTGGACTCAATGGAAAAGCGAAGAGCAAACTGTTTCGTGATTACTTTGTCGGCTGGGAAGCATGGAGCAACACATCAACGGGAGGAAGAGATTATGTCATCACCACAGCAAGTGACACATGGCGAGATGCCATCCGCTGACAAGGTCAAACTTGAAATGAGAGCGCGGCTGCAGAAAGCTGCCGTAATGACGCTGCGCAGTAAGCTGGCCTCAGGTGAAATCAAAGTGGTTAACGGACGCTATGTCGGACGCTGCCTGCAGGTAACGCCCCTGCGTAAATTGCGCGCTAAATCATCAGCAAAATAGAGTACTTATTCAGTAAAAAGGCCGCATCGCGCGGCCTTTTTCACATCTCAATCTCAATATCGCCCTTCGCCCGGCAGCAGCAGGGCAGGATCTCGCCCTGGCTGATAAAGGCCAGCGGCTCGGTCAGCCAGTCCACCTGGCCGGAGACCAGCCGGCAGCGGCAGGAGCCGCAGTAGCCGGAGCGGCACTGGTACTCAACCTGAACCTGATGCGACTCCAGCGCCGCCAGCAGGGAAGGGTGCTCTTCCCGGCACAGCACTTCGGTGCCGGAAAGGCGCAGGGTTACGCGGCTCATCAGAGCTGGAAGCTGCTTAAGTCGTCGGCGTCGATTTCAGAATCGATCTGGCCGACCAGATAGGAGCTGACTTCCACTTCCTGCGGCGCGACCTGGACGTTATCGGAGACCAGCCAGGTGTTGATCCACGGGATCGGATTGGAGCGGGTCTCAAACGGCAGATCCAGCCCCACCGCCTGCATACGGATGTTGGTGATGTACTCCACGTACTGGCAGAGAATGCCTTTATTAAGACCGATCATCGAGCCGTCGCGGAACAGGTAGTCTGCCCACTCTTTCTCCTGCTGGGCCGCCAGCACGAACAGGTCGTAGCACTCCTGTTTGCACTCTTCGGCAATCTCCGCCATCTCCGGATCGTCCTGGCCGCTGCGCAGCAGGTTGAGCATGTGCTGGGTGCCGGTCAGGTGCAGGGCCTCATCGCGGGCGATCAGGCGGATGATTTTGGCGTTACCCTCCATCAGCTTACGCTCGGCAAAGGCGAAGGAGCAAGCGAAACTAACGTAGAAGCGAATCGCCTCCAGCGCGTTGACGCTCATCAGGCAGAGGTAGAGCTTCTTCTTCAGCTCGCGCAGGTTGACCGTGATGGTCTTACCGTTAACGCTGTGGGTGCCTTCACCCAGCAGGTGCCAGTAGCTGGTCAGGGCGATCAGGTCATCGTAGTAATGGGAGATGCCTTCCGCGCGCTTCTGGATCTGCTCGTTGGTGACGATATCGTCAAACACCGTCGCCGGATCGTTGACGATATTGCGAATAATGTGGGTATAGGAGCGGGAGTGGATGGTCTCTGAGAAGGCCCAGGTCTCTACCCAGGTTTCCAGCTCCGGAATCGAGATCAGCGGCAGCAGGGCGACGTTCGGGCTGCGGCCCTGGATGGAGTCCAGCAGGGTCTGATACTTGAGGTTGCTGATAAAAATGTGCTTCTCGTGCTCCGGCAGGGCCTGATAGTCAATGCGATCGCGGGAAACGTCCACCTCTTCCGGGCGCCAGAAAAAGGAGAGCTGCTTTTCAATAAGTTTTTCAAAGATATCGTATTTCTGCTGGTCGAAGCGCGCCACGTTGACCGGCTGGCCGAAGAACATCGGCTCTTTCAGCTGATCGTTTTTCGTCTGTGAAAAAGTGGTGTATGCCATGGGTGTGTGTCCTGTGGTTATTTTCCCCGCACCCCGGCCCTCTCCCCAGGGGAGAGGGTTAGGTGAGGGGGAATATCAAATCTTACATGCGCCGCTTTCGCAGCCGTCATCCTGGATGGACGGGGCCAGGTCGTCCTGCGCGTCCTCTGCGCCATCACGGGTGTTGTGATAGTACAGGGTTTTCACGCCAAACTTATAGGCGTTGAGCAGGTCTTTGAGCAGCTGCTGCATCGGCACTTTGCCCGACGGGAAGCGCGTCGGATCGTAGTTGGTATTCGCCGAAATCGCCTGATCGATAAATTTCTGCATGATGCCCACCAGCTGCAGATAGCCGTCGTTGTTCGGCATTTCCCACAGCAGCTCGTAGCTGCCCTGCAGATTTTCGTAGTCCGGCACCACCTGGCGCAGAATGCCATCTTTCGACGCCTTGATGCTCACGTGGCCGCGCGGCGGCTCAATGCCGTTGGTGGCATTGGAGATCTGCGACGAGGTTTCTGACGGCATCAGGGCTGAGAGCGTGGAGTTGCGTAGGCCGTGCGCCTTGACGGACTCGCGGAGCGCATCCCAGTCATAGTGCAGTTCTTCGCTGACGATGGCATCCAGATCTTTCTTGTAAGTGTCGATCGGCATAATGCCCTGAGCGTAGGTGGTTTCATTAAACCACGGGCAGGCTCCCTGCTCCTTCGCCAGTTCGTTAGACGCCTTCAGCAGGTAGTACTGAATCGCTTCGAAGGTTTTGTGCGTCAGGTTATTGGCGCTGCCGTCAGAGTAGCGCTTGCCGTGCTTCGCCAGGTAGTAGGCGAAGTTAATCACGCCGATACCCAGGGTGCGGCGGCCCATTGCGCCGCGCTTCGCCGCCGGGATTGGGTAATCCTGATAGTCGAGCAGGGCGTCAAGGGCGCGCACTGCCAGAATCGCCAGCTCTTCCAGGTCGTCGAGGCTGTCGATAGCGCCGAGGTTGAAGGCAGAGAGCGTGCAGAGCGCGATCTCGCCGTTTTCGTCGTTAACGTCTTCCAGCGGCTTGGTCGGCAGGGCGATTTCCAGGCACAGGTTAGACTGGCGCACCGGGGCAACCGCCGGATCGAACGGACTGTGGGTATTGCAGTGGTCGACGTGCTGGATGTAGATGCGGCCGGTGGAGGCGCGCTCCTGCATCATCAGCGAGAACAGGTCCGCGGCCTTGATGCGCTGCTTGCGGATGCTGTCGTCTTTCTCATATTTAGTGTACAGGCGCTCAAACTCATCCTGATCGACAAAGAAAGCGTCGTACAGGCCCGGCACGTCAGAGGGGCTGAAGAGGGTTATCTCTTCACCCTTCAGCAGGCGGGTGTACATCAGCTTGTTGATCTGCACGCCGTAGTCCATGTGGCGCACGCGGTTGGCGTCGGTACCGCGGTTGTTTTTCAGCACCAGCAGGCTTTCCACTTCCAGATGCCACATCGGATAGAAGAGCGTGGCCGCACCACCGCGCACGCCGCCCTGCGAGCAGGACTTCACCGCCGTCTGGAAGTGCTTGTAGAACGGAATACAGCCGGTGTGGAACGCCTCGCCGCCGCGGATCGGGCTGCCCAGCGCGCGAATGCGCCCGGCGTTGATGCCGATACCGGCGCGCTGGGAAACATACTTCACAATCGCGCTGGAGGTGGCGTTAATAGAGTCGAGGCTGTCGCCGCACTCGATCAGCACGCAAGAGCTGAACTGGCGCGTCGGGGTGCGCACGCCGGACATGATCGGCGTCGGCAGCGAAATCTTGAACGTGGATACCGCATCGTAGAAGCGCTTCACGTAGTCCAGCCGGGTTTCGCGCGGGTAGCCGGAGAACAGGCAGGCGGCGACCAGCATATAGAGGAACTGCGCGCTTTCGTAGATCTCGCCGGTGACGCGGTTCTGCACCAGGTATTTGCCTTCCAGCTGCTTGACGGCCGCATAGGAGAAGTTCATGTCGCGCCAGTGATCGATAAACCCGTTCATCTGCTCGAACTCTTCTTCCGTGTAGTCTTCCAGCAGATGCCTGTCGTATTTACCCAGCTCGACCATCTTCACTACGTGGTCATACAGCGCCGGCGGCTCAAACTGGCCGTAGGCTTTTTTGCGCAGGTGGAAAATGGCCAGCCGCGCCGCCAGATACTGGTAGTCCGGCGCGTCGCGGGAGATCAGGTCCGCCGCCGCTTTGATGATAGTCTCATGGATATCGGCGGTTTTGATGCCGTCGTAGAACTGGATGTGAGAGCGCAGCTCAACCTGAGACACAGAAACGTTGTTCAGACCTTCTGCCGCCCAATCCAGCACCCGATGAATTTTGTCGAGATTAATGCGCTCGGTTCGGCCGTCTCGCTTCGTCACCAGCAGACTCTGATTCATTTGCTATACCTGTCCGTGAAATATCCGTGGAAAAAAATATCCCCCGCTTATCCACAAAGCGCCGCTGTGACTAACTCTGTGGATAAATACTATATATAGGGGTTATGTGATAAGTGGAACGCTATATGGTGAGTATTTTAGTAAGGATTCTTTTTAGTACAAGGGTTGATTTTGACGTTAATTTGAGGTTGCGCAGAGGTAATGATCGCTAAGTCCACGGTCCATAAGGCCTGCAGTTAAAGTCAATAATTGCAGAAAAAAAATGAAAATTTGATCGAGTGCTGATTTCTTCATCTTCGTGGTGAATTGCGCAGCTGATGCTGCGCAATTTGTCATAAGAAAAGTCGATATCGTTAGGCGATTTTTGCCGCTGTATGCAACATGTAGTTAACATCGACGCCCGGGCCGAGCTTAAAGCTGTTGGTCAGCGGATTGTAGTGCAGCCCGGTGATGTGCTTCTCCTGGAGCGCCGTCTCATCAATCCAGCCCAGCAGCTCCGACGGTTTGATAAATTTCTTCACGTCGTGGGTGCCCTTCGGCACCATTTTCATCACGTACTCGGCGCCGAACACCACCATCAGCCAGGCCTTAGGATTGCGGTTAATGGTGGAGAAAAAGACGTGGCCGCCGGGTTTGACCAGCCTGGCACAGGCTCTGACTACCGAGGCGGGGTCCGGCACGTGCTCAAGCATCTCCATGCAGGTGACGACATCGTACTCGCCAGCGTGCTGGTCGGCGTGGTCTTCAACCGTCTCCTGCACGTAGTCGACCTGAATTCCGCTCTCGAGGGCGTGCAGGCGCGCCACCTGCAGCGGCTCGGCGCCCATATCCAGTCCGGTTACCCGCGCGCCTTCCCGCGCCATGCTCTCGGCGAGGATCCCGCCGCCGCAGCCGACGTCCAGCACCTTTTTATCAAACAGGCCGCCGGAGCGCCCGGCAATATAGCCCAGTCGCAGTGGATTGATGCGGTGCAGGGGCTTAAACTCTCCTTCCAGATCCCACCAGCGGGAGGCGACGGCCTCAAATTTGGCGATTTCGGCGCTGTCGACGTTAGCCACCGGCGGTTTTTCGGCATTCATGGGCGCATTAACTCCTTTTTTCATTAAGCCGTTGAGTATATCAGCCCGGCTGTACGAATAAAGCGCCGGGCGGATGCTATAGGTTTACCTCAATCACGGCGGCTGTGTTATAATTTGCGACCTTTGAATCCGGGAAACAAGTAGAGGGATAGCGGTTAGATGAGCGACCTTGCGAGAGAAATTACACCGGTCAACATTGAGGAAGAGTTAAAGAACTCTTATCTGGACTATGCGATGTCGGTCATTGTTGGCCGTGCGCTTCCGGATGTCCGAGATGGCCTGAAACCGGTACACCGTCGCGTGCTTTACGCCATGAACGTTTTGGGCAATGACTGGAACAAAGCCTATAAAAAATCCGCCCGCGTGGTCGGTGACGTCATCGGTAAATACCACCCTCATGGTGATACTGCCGTTTACGACACCATCGTGCGCATGGCGCAGCCATTCTCCTTACGTTACATGCTGGTAGACGGGCAGGGTAACTTTGGTTCCGTTGACGGCGACTCCGCGGCGGCGATGCGTTATACGGAAATCCGTATGTCGAAGATCGCCCACGAGCTGATGGCCGACCTGGAAAAAGAGACGGTCGATTTCGTCGATAACTACGACGGCACCGAGCGCATTCCGGACGTCATGCCGACGAAAATCCCTAACCTGCTGGTCAACGGTGCTTCCGGTATCGCGGTCGGTATGGCGACTAACATTCCTCCGCATAACCTAACGGAAGTGATCAACGGCTGCCTCGCCTACATCGACGATGAGAACATCACCGTTGAAGGGCTGATGGAGCACATTCCGGGGCCAGACTTCCCGACGGCCGCCATCATCAACGGTCGCCGCGGTATCGAAGAAGCGTACCGCACCGGCCGCGGTAAAATCTATATTCGCGCCCGCGCGGAAGTTGAAGCCGACGCGAAAACCGGCCGCGAAACCATCATCGTCCACGAGATCCCTTATCAGGTGAACAAAGCCCGCCTGATTGAGAAAATCGCCGAGCTGGTGAAGGACAAGCGCGTTGAGGGCATCAGCGCCCTGCGCGATGAGTCTGACAAAGACGGTATGCGCATCGTTATCGAAGTGAAGCGCGATGCGGTCGGCGAAGTGGTACTCAATAATCTCTACTCCCAGACCCAGCTGCAGGTCTCCTTCGGCATCAACATGGTTGCGCTGCACCACGGTCAGCCGAAGATCATGACCCTGAAAGAGATTCTGGAAGCGTTCGTGCGCCACCGCCGCGAAGTGGTCACCCGCCGCACCATTTTCGAACTGCGCAAGGCCCGCGACCGCGCCCATATCCTCGAAGCGCTGGCCGTGGCGCTGGCCAATATCGATCCGATTATCGAGCTGATCCGCCGCGCGCCGACGCCGGCAGAAGCGAAGGCCGGCCTTATCGCCCGCGCCTGGGATCTTGGCAACGTCTCCGCGATGCTGGAGCGCGCCGGTGACGACGCCGCCCGTCCGGAGTGGCTGGAGCCGCAGTTCGGCATTCACGACGGCAAATACTGGCTTACCGAGCAGCAGGCCCAGGCTATTCTCGATCTGCGCCTGCAGAAGCTGACCGGCCTTGAGCACGAAAAACTGCTCGACGAGTACAAAGAGCTGCTTGAGCAGATCGCCGAGCTGCTGCACATTCTCGGCAGCGCCGATCGTCTGATGGAAGTGATCCGCGAAGAGCTGGAGCTGGTCCGCGATCAGTTCGGCGACGAGCGCCGTACCGAAATCACCGCCAACAGCGCCGACATCAACATCGAAGATCTGATCAACCAGGAAGATGTTGTGGTCACCCTGTCTCACCAGGGCTACGTGAAGTATCAGCCGCTGAGCGACTACGAAGCCCAGCGCCGCGGCGGTAAAGGCAAATCTGCCGCCCGCATTAAAGAAGAAGACTTTATTGACCGCCTGCTGGTGGCCAACACCCACGACACCATCCTCTGCTTCTCCAGCCGGGGTCGTCTGTACTGGATGAAGGTCTACCAGCTGCCGGAAGCCAGCCGCGGCGCGCGCGGCCGTCCGATCGTCAACCTGCTGCCGCTTGAGGCCGACGAGCGTATCACCGCTATCCTGCCGGTGCGCGAGTACGAAGAGGGCGTCAACGTCTTTATGGCCACCGCCAGCGGTACCGTCAAGAAAACCGCGCTCAAAGAGTTCAGCCGTCCGCGCTCTGCCGGCATCATTGCCGTCAACCTCAACGAGGGCGATGAGCTGATTGGCGTCGATCTGACCTCGGATGGTAATGAAGTGATGCTCTTCTCCGCCGCCGGTAAAGTGGTGCGCTTTAAAGAGAACGCCGTGCGTGCGATGGGCCGTACCGCCACCGGCGTGCGCGGCATCCGCCTGGCGGGCGAAGACAAGGTTGTGTCGCTGATTGTGCCGCGTAACGACGGCGCTATCCTGACCGTCACGCAGAACGGCTACGGTAAGCGTACCGCCGAGGCGGAGTATCCGACCAAGTCCCGCGGAACGCAGGGCGTTATCTCCATCAAGGTGACCGAGCGTAACGGCGCCGTGGTCGGCGCCGTGCAGGTTGAGGACAGCGATCAGATCATGATGATCACCGATGCCGGTACCCTGGTGCGTACCCGCGTCTCGGAAATCAGCGTGGTGGGCCGCAACACCCAGGGCGTTATTCTCATCCGCACCGCGGAAGACGAGAACGTGGTGGGCCTGCAGCGCGTCGCCGAGCCGGTGGATGACGAAGAGCTGGACTCCATCGACGGCAGCGTGGCCGAAGGCGACGATGAAATCGTCCCGGAAAGCGATGCCGAAGACGATGCTGCCGATGAGGCCGACGACGAATAATCGTCCGAAAAATCAGCGTGAGGGCCGGTCTGTACCGGCCCTTTTTTTTTCGACGTTGCGGGCCCGCCGTTTTACCGCTACTTTAACCGCATCTTATTTACGCTAACGGCTAAACGTTGAAATACCTTGTCTCTTTCCGCACAACTCTGAAAGTTTCCCGCTATCTGTTCCGGGCGCTGGCGCTGCTGGTCTGGCTGCTGATCGCGGTCATCTCGGCGTTCTATATCGTCAACGCCCTGCACAGCAAAGAGGAGCAGCTTCACCAGGAGCTAAACCTCAGCTACGATCAGGCCCAGCGCTATATTCAGCGTACCGCCGATGTGCTCAAAGAGCTGAAGTATATTGCCGAAAACCGGCTCAGCGTTGAAAGCGGCGTCGGTCAGGGTGAGGGGGCAACCGCGCCGGGATTTGAGCCGCTGTTTCCCGACGCCGACTGCAGCGCGCAGGAGGGCACCTGGCGGGATTCGCTGGCATCGCTGGCGTGGTTTATGCGCTACTGGCGGGACAGCTTCGCGCCCGCCTACGACCTGAATCGCGTATTTTTAACCGGCGCGGATAATCAGTGTCTGGCCAATTTCGGCCTGCGCGAAATGCCGATGGAGCGGGAGCAGACGCTCAAGGCGCTGCACGAGCGGATCGCCAGGTTCCGCAATATGCCGCGCGATGAGCGCGGCAATAACCTCTACTGGATAAATCCCGGCCCGCGCCCGGGCGTCGGCTTCTTCTATGCCCTGACGCCGGTCTATTCGCCCAACCAGCGTCAGGCGATGCTGGGCATTGAGGCGAGCATCCGGATGGAGAACTTCTTCACTCCCGGCAGCCTGCCGATGGGCGTGACCCTTATCGACGAAAACGGCAGGCCGCTGATCACCCTGGCCGGACCGGAGAACAGCCTCAGCGTGGATCCGCGCTGGATGCAGGAGCGGTCGTGGTTTGGCTACAGCGGCGGTTTCCGCGAGCTGGTGCTTAAAAAGAGCCTGCCGCCTTCGTCCCTGAGCATTGTCTATTCGGTGCCGGTGGACCTGGTGCTTGACGGCATCCGCATGCTGATCCTCAACGCCGTGCTGATCAATATCCTGACCGGCGCCGCGCTGTTCATGCTGGCGCGCATTTACGAGCGCAAAATCTTTATTCCGGCAGAAACCGACGCCCAGCGCCTGGAGGAGCACGAGCAGTTCAACCGCAAAATCGTTGCCTCGGCGCCTGTCGGGATCTGCATCCTGCGCACTCAGGACGGGACCAATATCCTCAGCAACGAGCTGGCCCACAACTATCTCAATATGCTGACGCACGAAGACCGGCAGCGGCTGACGCAGATCATCTGCGGCCAGCAGGTCAACTTCGTCGATGTGCTGACCAGCAACAATACTAACCTGCAGATAAGCTTCGTCCACTCGCGCTATCGCAACGAGAACGTGGCCATTTGCGTACTGGTGGACGTCTCGGCCCGCGTCAAGATGGAGGAGTCGCTGCAGGAGATGGCCCAGGCCGCCGAGCAGGCCAGCCAGTCGAAGTCGATGTTCCTCGCCACCGTCAGCCACGAACTGCGCACGCCGCTGTACGGCATTATCGGTAACCTCGATCTGCTGCACACCAAAGAGCTGCCGAAGGGCGTTGACCGGCTGGTTACGGCAATGAACAACTCCTCCAGCCTGCTGCTGAAAATCATTAGCGACATTCTCGACTTCTCTAAAATTGAGTCCGAGCAGCTGAAGATCGAGCCGCGCGAGTTTTCTCCCCGCGAGGTGATGAGCCACATTACCGCCAACTATCTGCCGCTGGTGGTGCGCAAGCAGCTGGGGCTTTACTGCTTTATCGATCCCGACGTACCGCAGCAGCTGCGGGGCGATCCAATGCGCCTGCAGCAGGTGATTTCCAACCTGCTGAGCAACGCGATTAAATTTACCGATACCGGCTGTATCGTGCTGCACCTGCGGCGCAGCGAAGAGTATCTCAGCATCTGCGTGCGCGATACCGGGGTCGGTATTCCGGCAAAAGAGGTGGTGCGGCTGTTCGATCCCTTCTTCCAGGTCGGCACCGGCGTGCAGCGCAACTTCCAGGGCACCGGGCTGGGGCTCGCCATCTGCGAGAAGCTCATCACCATGATGGATGGCGATATTGCGGTTGAAACCGAGCCGGGTATGGGCAGCCAGTTCACCATTCGCATTCCGCTCTACGGCGCTCAGGCCCCGCAGCCTGCGGCGGCGGAAGGGCTGGCGGGCAAGCGCTGCTGGCTGGCGGTGAACAATGCCTTCCTCGGCCTGTTCGTTGAGTCGCTGCTGACCCGGCACGGCATTGACGTCAGGCGCTACGAGGGCGAAGCGCCCGACGATGACGATGTGCTGATTGCCGACGACGACCTCGCGCAGCCCTGGTCCGGACGGGCGACCATTATCTTCAGCCGTCGCCACATCGGGATCCCCCAGGAGCGCGCGCCCGGTGAATGGCTGCACAGCGTGGCCTCTCCGCACGAGCTGCTGCTGCTGCTCGGCAGGATCTACAGCGTGGAGGTGGACAGTATCGAGCAGAGCGGCGCGCTGCCCGCCGCCGAGAGCGCGGCGGCGGCCAATGACGATATGATGATCCTCGTGGTTGACGATCATCCCATTAACCGCCGGCTGCTGGCCGACCAGTTGGGATCGCTGGGCTATCAGTGTAAAACGGCGAACGACGGTATTGACGCGCTCAACGTACTCAGCAAGAACCCTATCGATATCGTGCTCAGCGATGTCAACATGCCGAACATGGACGGCTATCGCCTGACGCAGCGGATCCGCCAGCTTGGCCTGACGCTGCCGGTGATTGGCGTGACGGCCAACGCGCTGGCGGAAGAGAAGCAGCGCTGCCTGGAGTCGGGCATGGATAGCTGCCTCTCCAAACCGGTTACGCTCGACGTCATCGGTAAGACGCTGACCGTCTACGCGGCCAGGGTGCGCAAGAGCCGGGGCTGAACGGGCAACAATAAAAAGCCTCCGTGATATCACGGAGGCTTTTTATCGGCAGAGTGCGCTACTCTTTGTCCGCCGAACTGAGCGTGACCGAAGAAAGGTAGTTGAGCAGGGCGATATCGTTTTCAACGCCGAGCTTCATCATCGCCGATTTTTTCTGGCTGCTGATGGTCTTGATGCTGCGGTTGAGCTTACGGGCAATTTCCGTCACCAGGAAACCTTCGGCGAACAGGCGCAGAACCTCGCTCTCTTTCGGCGAAAGGCGCTTGTCGCCATAGCCGCCGGAGCTGATCTTCTCCAGCAGGCGGGAAACGCTCTCCGGGGTGAACTTCTTGCCTTTCTGCAGCACGGCCAGCGCCTTTGGCAGATCGGTAGGCGCGCCCTGCTTGAGCACGATGCCTTCAATATCCAGATCCAGCACGGCGCTGAGGATGGCCGGGTTGTTGTTCATGGTCAGAACGATAATGGACAGCGCCGGGAAGTGGCGCTTGATGTACTTGATAAGCGTAATGCCATCGCCATACTTGTCTCCGGGCATGGAGAGGTCGGTGATCAGTACATGAGCATCCAGTTTTGGCAGGTTATTGATTAGCGCAGTGGAGTCTTCAAATTCGCCGACGACATTCACCCACTCGATCTGCTCGAGTGACTTGCGAATACCGAACAGTACAATCGGGTGATCGTCAGCAATAATAACGTTCATATTGTTCATGTATTTGTACCTACACGTTAACTACTTGATTTCAATTAAATTAGCTATGCACTGATCAACTTGTGGGGCACTGATGGGGCATAGTCGCATAGCTTCTGATTTAGAATTGCCACCTGAGACTGATCGTTATCGCTCATCCAAGCGCCGTAAACATTGTAAACCATTTGTGCATTGGCGTGCCCCATCTGATTTGCAATGAAGTTTGGGTTCGCTCCGGCAGCCAGTGACCAGCACGCATAAGTGTGTCTGGACTGGTAAGCTTTTCGGTGCCTTATGCCAGCTCTTCTGACAGCTGATTCCCATGTCCTGTTGATGGAACTTACGGCATAATGTGAACCGGATTGCCCCTTACGATCGGTGATCTGAGGATTGAATACGAAGCTGCATGAGTGAGTGCTTGTCCGGCCATACTCACGTAGCTTCACCTCGATCTTTTGTGGCTGACCGAGTCGAGTGAGTTCAGCCTGGCTGCGCAGTACATCGATAGCTGGCTGGATGAGATGTATCACCCTGTCTGTTCCTGCATCAGTTTTAGGCAGAGTAAACTCCTTCGTTTGAGTGTAATTTCTTCTGACGATAAGTGTCCCCGCCTTAAGGTCAATATCTTCCCAGGCTAAGCCGCACAGCTCACCATGCCGCATACCCGTATAGACAGCTAGCGACCAAAAATTCTTGGTTTGCTGGTGGTAACAGGCATGGATAAGTCTGATGAACTCATCCCGGGTGAGTGGGTCGGGCTCCGCCTTCGCCTTCTTCAGCGAAGTGATGCCGCTGAAAGGATTTTTATCGATGTAACCATTGTTCACGGCGAACTGGAACATGCCCGCGACAACGGTGACGTATGTATTTACAGTAGGAACACTACGCCCTTTAATCGGTTTCCTCTGATTTTTTCCGGAAAGTTGAAATCCTGTCAAAAGTTCTCTACGGAAAATCAATACATCTTCCTGCGTTACTGCCGATGCGAAACGTTCACCGCCAAGGACTTGAAGGCAGTTCTTCATTACTGACTGATACCTGCCCATAGCATTGGCGGTGATTTCCATCTTTTTAAGGCCGAGCCACTTTTCAGAAAGCTCTCTCACGGTGATATCCTTTTTACCGAGGCCGAACGTTTTGAGGTTCGACGAGTTTGGGAACCGGGCGGCGTAGTCGAAACTTCCCATTCTTATGGCAAAGCAGACTGACGCCCGTAAATCCCCGGCAACCTTTCGGTTTTTAGCGGTGTCAGGAACACCTAGGTTTTCCCTGACACGCTTGCCGTTATAGTTGAACCATATGCGGAGCGATCCACCATGATTCTCAACGCCTGTTGGGTATGATGTATTACTCACTTATCCCTCCCGACGTCCAGGAGCTTCTTAAGCTTACCTGTTTCATTAATTACGATCATCAAATTGGTAGTTTTTGTGCAGCGATCCACGCATCTATAGCCTTTCGGTTGTACATGCATTCACTGGTAGGCTTAGGCTCGCCCTCGGGAGATACGTGTTTATACTCTCTACCGAGGAACCAAGACTTTTTGCGGGCCCTGGCGATAGTTCCCGGTTTCAAGCCGGTAACCGCAATCAGCAACTCTTCAGAGACCCACTCGTTAGGCTCCAGTTTGATAATTGTCTGCATGTTCACCTCACACCACTTTCAGGCCACGACAGTGGCACCACACTTCAAACATCCGCTTAACTACCTCACGGCAGTAGTAGCCGTAGCCGTCCCGCGTCAGGTCATAGCGGCCGCCGTAGCGCAGTCGCATCCAGATCTCGAATTCTCTGTTCATCGTTAAAACCTCGAACCCCAGGCAATCGCAAATGCCACCCCTACAATGCAGAATGCTGCAGGCCAGTCCATCAATTCGCCTCCGCCTTGCTGAACCCGGCGTTAATAACGCTTCTGGCGATGGTGGTCGCATCTGCACCCAGCAATTCGCCATCCTCTCCGCCAATTGCTTTCATCAACTCGTTCTGAAGCACGCTGTCATAGTTGCGCGGCCAGAAGTCTGTGGGCATGCCGAAGCTTCCACAGTAGAAAAAAGTAGCGATTGTAATTTGTGCTGCCTGTTCGGCGGTACGTTTCGGCTGGCGATAACCAGCCTCCCAGATCGCCTCGACCATTGCTGAGGGATCACCGTTAGCTCCCTTGATGAGATTGACCAACTCAGGCATATAAGTGATGGTCAACGGTTTACCAGTGGTGACGTCGTTAACCGGCGCAGTTGCTACCGCATCGCCGCTCTGCACTGGCTCCGTTGCGGGGATAGCACCGCTTTGCCCCTGCACCACCTGCACTTTTTCGTTACTCCTGCAGTTATTCGCTGCTCCTGCACCGGCAGAACAGCTACTTTCACAGAATGCGAGGGCGTCACGAAGCTCCCGAACGCAGGCATAGCTTTCTGCATTTTCAGCATCACCAGTCCGGTCTTTAGCCTCCTGCCGGTTCCAGCCGATAACTTTTTCAGCTGCGGCATGTAACCGCTGGCGCTGCCAGTCGTAATCATCAACAAGAGCCAGCAGATGAATATGCCTTCCCTCTGACAGTTTCAGTTTTTCGCGAAGCTGTTCGATCTCTGCCGCCATGTAGTAGCCGGTTTTGCTCCAGGTATCGACGTCATCGCCGACCATATCCGGCTCCATAGTCGCCATCAGAAGGGCGTCATGGTAATTCTGGCTACCGCTGGTAATGGCTACCGCGTAGGAGTCGGAGTTATCGCGCTTATGGATAAGCACGACGGGGTTTTCGATTTCATTATTCATTGCCCACCTCGATAATTGCGACGTGAAAATCCTCGTCCAGCCGCCGGGCCGCTTTAATCTTTGCCCGGCGCATACATTCGCTGAAAACCTCTGCACTTACCTGGCTTTTTAACTGAGCCAGAAGTGCTTCGTTTTCGTACTGCCAGCGCAGCCTGTTAACTTCTTTCTCCCGCCGGCGCAGAATGGCCAGTTGCTCGCAGATCCGGGAGCGGACCCAGAACCATGATTTGTGCGCAACGGTAGCCCGGCGATACCATTCCGACTTTTTGTCGGAATGCTGAGAAAGCTGCTCTTTGATGCTGTCCAGCGTCCTGTTCGCCAGCGCCAGTCCGCGCAGGTGATCTTCAATCGTGACCAGAGAATCAAGGTCGATACGACCATTTTCGTGAGTAATGCTCATCGCCTGGCCTCCCGCTGCACAGTTTTGTAGGCACGGAGCATGTCTTTTGCCCGTCCGGATAACACCGATTTCACCAGAAGCGTTCCGCTGCGTTTTTCAATAATGCCCGGCGTACAGAGCAGGGTGGCATCCACCACCCGGTTGTGTTTGCGGATCCCAAGCACTGTGCTGGTGATCACGATATTTGCTACCGCACCGTCGTCCAGATATTCGATTTTCATCCCAGATGCTCCTCGACTACTTTGAAAGCATTGCTACGGCAGGGCATCACGACAAATTGCGGATTGCCATAAGCACCGTCGATCACTGGATCGAACTTCACCAGGACAGCTGAAAGCTCACCGGACGGGCGCAGTTGCACAGGAATAAACGTCCGCTCGCGGCCAAACATCTTTGCCGGGTAGCCGAGGTAATCAGCCTGGATAATCGGGCTGATGCTCATGTCCAGCGTCTTTGGTATTACCCGGTTCAGATCCGGGAAGCGACCATCCAGCAACTTAATGCCGGTAATGGACAGGCGGCGCTGGAGCTGATCGCGATGAATGGCGATCGGCTCTTTCCCGAAAACCAGTTCGGTAGTTTCTGCCCTGGCCGGAACGTTGCCTTCGAACTGGACAATGATGTTCTTCTTCGTTCGAATACCGTGCTCCATGCGTAGCGCTACATGGCCGTTTGTCGCCTCGATATACTTCGGCGTAATGTGCAGGCCGCACAGGTAATAGCGGGCATCATTTTTCGCAGCGCACACCAACGCAGCGCGTAATAGCTTCGACTGGATAATCATGCTTTCTCCTCCCAGCCAATAGCCTGAAACAGTCCCATCTTTGGGTGATACCAGCGGGTGCCGCGCGGCTCAGCTTCAGCCATCATCTGGCGGAATGCCTTCATGAACGGCTCAAGCTCCACAATGGCACGTCGGGACAGCAGTCCGTCAGGTGTCATGAATTCGTGTGTATCGGTCGGGATACGGTAGGCGTTAACCAGGTTGCGGCACTTGGCGTCTGTCATGCCGCTTTTGGCTACCACCTGCCGGTAACCGACGTACCCGGCTCGCATGGTTCCGCGCTTAATGTTCTCAACGGCTTCGGTGACGGTTTCGACCTGCTCTTCGACCTGGTGCAGGCGGCGTTCCTGCTGAACGTTCAGGAGTGCCATTTCTGCGATAATCTCTGCCTGAGATTTTGGACGGGACCGTTCTTCTTCCAGCTCTTTCCAGCGGTCCACCAGACGTGCGGTAAACTCTGGCGAGAGCTGGGCCACGACGATGATGCTGTCGCGTTTGCCTTGCTCATCAGTGAAGCGGAATACCTGCACTGACCGAGGACGACCCATCGAATCGGTTCCGGGTTCATCCACCAACGGTGGCTGAACAATCACGCCTGCTTCTACCAGCCGATCAATGGCACGTTTCACACTGTCATGGCGACTGTTAACCAGCCCGGCGATTTCCAGGCTGGTCATGGATGGTTTAGTGGTAATTAAATTTTTCATAAAAATGTTGCTCCCCTTAAAACGGCCGCTGTTTCATCAGTTCTTCGCGCTGGGCTACCCAGGCGTCATATTTTTTCTGCCATACCAGAGCTTCACGCTTGCGTGTCAGGATGCGGCGCAGCCGGCGAACGGTGCGCTGGTGGGCACGCTGATATTCATCGGTTGTTTCCCCACGGCGCCACACTTCAATATCATCGCGGTCGATACGCACATCCGGATGCCGCTCTTTGAGCCCGGAGCAGGAGAACGCGTGGGAGGTCAGAAAGTAGGCCAGATAACGAATGGCCGTATCCCGACTAAAGCAGCGCTTCATACGGCCGTGCCGAATGGCTGCGTACAGATCGCCGACTGGCGTAGGGTGCTTTTGAAGTGCCTGATCGATGGCGCTTCTCGTACGATTGTCATGCATCTTTAACTTCCTCCAGTCGAATACCAGCTGCACGGGCTAATTCAATGAAGCCCTCCAACGAGCAGATGTGTTCGTTATCACTCAGCCGCACATCGCATTTAACGCGGCCATTCTCGATATACAGCACCACCCGCCCGGTAAATTCAGGCGCAACATGCAGCGGCACGTTGAGAATAGGGGCGGGAATACTCACCCCTCGATAAATGACTTCATGCTGATTAATCATCAATGAACCCCTCCGCTGACATACTTCTCTTTAGCGTGAGCAATTAGCTCAGAAAATATATCGTCAACAATTGCTTTGCCTATTTCTGTTAAATATTCGGTATGCCCATTGATATCCAGGCTGTTCATATACGTTTTGCGTAGAAAACTATCAGTCTCTGAACCGAATTCTGCGCGAACCTGCCTTTCGAATCGTTGCAAAAGTTTTTGCATTGACTCTTCATCAATTTCGATAACCTGTATGTTGTTATTTGGCATATTCACCGAAAGACAGTAGCCACCGGTTTTACGCTTCAGAAGATGAAGGGCTGCAATAGCAATTCGACGGCGATATATTTCAATTACGTTTTGTCGTTCCACCGTTCCTTCCCTCCTCAGCATTCATCCAGCCATCAATGCCAGATGAAAGGTTGTAGGCAATTTGGCAAAGACTGTAACGCTGATCGTCTTCCATTTTGTAATAGTTCTCTGCTAAGGTCTGAATCAGGTGCATTAATTGCTCTGAGACAATACTTGCTTCCTGCAGAGTCATATTCCCTGATGAATTCATCATTACCTCCCATACGCTTTTCGAAGATATAAAACGCCAATGTCCCAATGACCTGACCGTGCAAGCAAGATGGCCATATTGAATGCTTTCCTGTCGCTCATACGAACCTCTGCACTTTCATGGAGGCGACAACCCTGCCGTGAATGGTCAGGCGCGATACCTCCTCTGGCGAGAAATCAAAGGGCTGGTATGCCGGATTGTCATGGATAATCTGCAACCCGCCATTTTCAAGTGGCAGTACGCGCTTTATGAATAAGCACTCATTACCACGAAAAATACATGTGTAGGCGTAAATACCGGCGGTTTTAACCTCTCCACCGCAATCGACTAATGCGACTATTTCATTTGGTTCGATAGTGGGGTGCATTGAGTCACCGTCCATCTGACAGTTTTTTACACGCGCGCCAAAATGTTCAATATCATTGTGGAAATAGGCGCTCTTAATATCAAAATCTCGTTTGTTCTGGAGTAATGACATTTGCATTTACCATTCCTCAGGTTGAGTTGGGTCGCAACATTAAAGGTGTGAGTTAAATTTAGTCAGGAATTTTTTATTTTCTACGTTAGTTATTTAAAGTGGCTATATAGTTGTTCGCTTTATCAATTGTTTTCAACATCGAGCGAATGAGACATGCGATAGCGCTGTCCGTTTCACCCGTATCAGGCGAGTTGCGATAAATCATCTCAAGTAGTGAAGTACTCTCAGTTATTTCACCCGCTAGATCTTCAAGCATCATGACTGGGGTTTTCATTGTCCGGTCCTTTCTTATTGATAAATTATTTTATTAATCAAGAGTCGATTTTGTCCGCTGTTTTTGAGATGACTTCCTGTATCTCCTCCAGTTTCTCACAAACGAGAGTTAGCGTACCCATAGACGATAATTCTTGAGGTATGAGGTCCATCGCATTAGCAATCGCCATTTTGCAATTGTCAATATCAACAGCCCATGAGTTAAGTTTATTCCCATTTAGTATCCCGCCTGGAGTTTTCATTTCTTTTCCTCCAGTGCATTGTTGCATGCTGCTTCAGCATATTGTTTTGCTATAGTCAGCACATAATCCCCACCGTCAGATTTGCACTCACTGTCGATTACGGTTAGTAGCAAGCCAACCTCGATCATGGCGGCAATATTCCGAAATGCATCACTTGGATTTAAAGATAGGCCCTTGAAGGTATTCATTTATCTAGCTCCATCGTGTTCTGAGCTTTTTAGTCAGAGACTCATGTGGTTGTCGATGGTTTAAGGTTACAGGTAAAACTGTATTTTAGTCAACAGTATTATCTGTTTTAATTTTAAATTAAACATATGTTGCTGTATTTAAAAATGATTTATTTTATTTTGACGTAAAAAAACCGGCATAAGCCGGTTCTGAGATAGGGGGGGGTTAACGTTTTCTGCGGTAGATACGATGTTCGACCATCACTCCGATGATAGCTAGTGGCTGAGTATCACTATTAATTACAGGGTAATCGTTATTGAGGGGGACCAATTCAAAATGTTGAGTACCTGTCATATCAGTATACGTAGGGCGATATTTTTTGAAGGTCGCTTGGTTCCCGCCATTTTTGGCAACGACGAACTCGCCAGGCATAGGCTCCAGCTCAGGATCCACAATTATCACATCACCATCTTTGAAGTCTGGCTCCATCGAGTCGCCTTCTATTCGCAGGGCAAAACTAAACTCTGATAATTCGGAATCGGTCAGAATATATTCAAAGTCACCATCCAGAGCCTCGATTGACGGTCTTTCTGCCAGCGCGCCCGCCTGAACATAGCTGATCAGTGGGACTCTTCGACTGTTAACCTCTGCCATCGACTTAAAAGTCCCGCCATTCATGAGCCAGTCCGCATCACAGCGTAAGGCCCTGGCAATGCCGATTATATTACGGGGCTTAAGGGTCTTTCCATCCTCAATGCTTTGCCATGACTGTTGGCGTATCCCTGCCAGCTCCGCAGCTTCGGTTTGTGTTAGCCCCAGTTCGATTCTTTTTGTTTTTACTCGCTCAGCTAATCCCATCAGAGTCACCCTCTCAAAATAATCCTGCAAGAATCACAGATTAAACTGTATTTGACAAACAGTAAATTCTGTAGAAATATACAGATAAAACTGTGAGGTAATAATGATGAATCTTGCTCAACGAGTTAAGCAAAAAAGAGTTGAGATGAGCCTTTCTCAGGCGAAGTTAGCACGAATGGTAGGCATGAAGCAGCAATCGCTACAGGCCATTGAGGCAGGAGAAACAAAACGGCCACGTCTACTTATCGAGTTAGCTACAGCTCTAGGTTGTGAGCCAACATGGCTTCTCCATGGGGATTCCTAACATGTCCCGTAAATCAACCGTAATGCCAGATCCGCATTACTTCCAGAGGCTGCTGCCACGCAGCATTCGTTACGACCCGAAAAGCGGCGTGTATTACCTCATTGCGAAGCGGGCAGGCTAAGCCATGCACCAGGAGTTCATCAGGGTTGAAATGCCGGCGAATTACTGCCTGGCAGATGCGGCATGGATACAGGAGAAATTGCAAAAGCTTCCGCCGTCACTGCGCCGCAAGGTGGCACAGATATACGCGGAGGAGTACGAAAAGGCGTTTCATGCCGAACAGGTTAGTTATCGGCAGGAAAACGCCGGTCGGCATGAAGCCAATACGCGGCTTCGGCTGTTTGTTAAAGGTCACGGAAGAGCACTTCAGGGGTACACAACTGAGCCACCCCTGGCAAAAACGCGATAAGCGGTTTTGGTTCACCGGGTTTGAAGGTACCCGGTTGCAGTTAGCTTAAAGGCGCCAGATGCAGGATCAGCAATCCCTGATGCTATGTCTCGATGTACTAGCTTGATAGTACCTGAGATGGGGAAGAGGGAAGAGGGGGTTTGGGGGAGTTGGGTGTTAGGGAAGGAATAGATTCCTTTTCCAACAGACAACTCTAAGGGTTAGGTAACTACCGATCTTATGGTCTGCTTTTAAAATTGCCGCTGTACTCGCTAAGTAGTACGCCGTCAAAAGCAGCTCAGATTTGGGAAGTGCTCTTTCTGGAAGAGTGAATTTTACAGGTGGCGACAATGCTGAATATCAAACCGAACTTTGCACAGGAACGCGGATTAAACATGCTCCGCCGCACCTGGAAGGAATACGAATCCTTCATGGTCTACTCACCGACCGGGAGTGGGAAGACGGGTCTGGCGGCATTCATTGCTGACGGCTTTGTTAGCCGCGGTATGAGGATTCTCTTTGTCGCGCCCTTCACCATCCTGATCAACCAGACGGCCCAACGCTTTACCGAATATGGCTTGCCAGAAGATGAGATCAGCTTCATCTGGCGTGATCACCCGAGCTATGATCCGAGCCTGCTGATTCAGATCGCCAGCGCCGATACTCTGATCCGCCGCGAGTTCCCGGACAACATCGATCTGTTAATCGTGGATGAGGCTCACCTGCGTAAGCGTCGCATCCTCAAGGAGATTGAGAGGATCACCGCCGAGAAAAAAGTGAAGGTTATTGGCCTGTCAGGCACGCCGTTTTCGCCCTTTCTCGGGCAGTACTATCAGCATCTGATTAAACCGACCACTATCGCCGAGCTTATAGAGCGTGGCGATCTCAGCAAATATGAATTTTACGCACCGACGAAGCCAGATCTGAGTGGGGTTAAGTCAAAACCTTCAATGGAGTTCGGTAACGACTATGACGAGTCTCAGCTGGCTGAAATCATGTGCGGCTCGGACCTGGTGGGCGATATCGTCGATAACTGGCTCCGAAACGGCCGTGATCTGCCTACGGTGGCGTTCTGCGTTAACGTTGCGCACGCCAACTTCGTTACCCTGCAGTTTCGCAAAGTGGGGATCAGCGCTGAGGTGATGGTTGCTGAAACACCTCAGGATGAGCGCCAGTTGATGATTCACCGCTTTGAGACCGGTGCCACGAAAATTATCGTCAGCGTTGGCGTGCTGGTCGCCGGTTTCGACAGCGACGTGCGATGTGTCATTTATGCCAGGCCGACCAAGAGCGAAATCCGCTGGCTGCAGGCGCTTGGCCGCGGCTTACGTACGGCACCCGGAAAAGATGCTTGCCTGATATTCGATCATAGCGGCACCGTTCACCGCCTGGGCTTCCCGGACAGCATCGAGTATGACGATCTGCCCTCCAAAAATGATGGCATGAAAGAGGCGTTGTCCCGCTCAGTTGAAGACCGAGAAGAAAAGCTCCCTAAAGAATGTCCCGAATGTCACTTCATGAAGCCTGCAGGCATTTACATCTGCCCTAAATGCGGCTTTAAACCGCTGGCGGGACAGGACGTGGAAACCGACACCGGCCGCAGCATCAAGAAGCTGAAGAAGGGCGAAAGGATCTACACCAAAAGCGATAAGCAGTCCTGGTGGAGCCAAATCAAATTTTATCAGCGCCAGCGTGCGTCTATGGGAAAACCAATCAGTGACGGCTGGTGCGCGCATACCTTTCAGGAAAAATTCGGCGAGTGGCCCAACGGGCTGAGTGACTTCCCGATGGAGATCACTCCCGAAGTCAATAACTACATCAAACACAAGCTTATTAGATTCGCTAAGGGCCGCTCTCGCTTGGAGAAATCGTGCGAAGCTGGTGATGAAGCCCGGATGCAGCATGGACATAAAGTAGTAGAAGATATCCGCAGTATGTTGGAGAGAAAGAGCGCATGAAAACAGCAGTAGCAGCAAAGGGGCGATGGAGTGAAATTTTTGAGTATTACGGTCTGCCGCCGGTCACCGGGAAAAACCACTTCAAGGGTGAGTGTCCGGTATGCGGAGCCCGTGGTAAATATCGGGTAGACGATCGTGACGGTGAGGGAACGTGGATCTGCGTCTGTGGAAGCGGCGACGGCATGAAGCTGCTCACCCTTACCCAGGGGAGGACGTTCTCTGCCATCTGCGCTGAGGTAGACCAGCTCCTTGGGAATAATTATCAGCGCATTGAGATACCTGTAAATAGCTCAGCAGCCCGGCAGCGGCAGCGGGTTATCAATAAGTTTTCAAGTCTTGTTAATCTGAAGGGGACGGGCGCCGCTGCCTATTTTCAGCAGCGCGGCATTACCCGGCTTCCGTCGGATGCCATCAGATACTTCGATCGGCAACGGCACGCAGGACGTGTGTACCAGGCTTTATATTCACTGGCCACCGACGATAAAGGCGAGTTGTGCTATCTGCATCAGACGCTGCTTGATGGCAATAAAAAGGCAGCCATTGATAGCGCTAAACGCCTGAAGTCGCTCCAGGAGGATAATTACCTCGACCACGCACGCTCGGTAGCCATCCGGATGTTCCCGGTATCAACGACGATCGGCATTGCGGAGGGTATCGAAACCGCACTTTCTTGCTACCAGGTTTATGGCGTAAACACCTGGGCAGTAATCAACAGTACGTTTATGAAGAAGTTCCGCGTGCCGGCAGGCGTAAAGCACCTGATTATTTTCGCCGACATGGACAAACACTCAGCTACCGGCCATGCAGCAGCATTCGAGTGTGCCCACGCCAACCTACTGGCAAAAAACGATCTGGTAAAAGTCAGTATCCGCTGGTGTGACGGTGGAGACTTTAATGACTTGCTTATCAACGGTGACGAAGTTCGGGAACTGGTATTCACAAAAAAACAGAAGGAGGCAGCGTGATGATCACCCAAAAAGAGCTGAAGAAATTATTACACTATGACCCCAGCACCGGGTTATTTACTTGGATCAAAAAAACCAGTAACAGGATAAAGGTTGGTGATATTGCAGGCTCTCTAAGTGATACGGGTTACATCGATATTCGGTTGAATGGGAAACTCATTAAAGCTCACCGTCTCGCATGGTTGTATATAAATGGCGCGTGGCCTGTAAGAGTAATTGACCACATTAACCATAAAAGGACTGATAATCGCATTTGTAATTTACGCGATGTACCAATATCGGTTAATGCCAGTAATGTAAGCGACAAGTCTTCTTCTGCATCTGGCTACACCGGAGTAACCTGGTGCAAAAGCTCAAAAAAATGGCGGGCAAAAATACAGGTCAATGGCAGGCATTATCACATTGGCAGGTTTGAAAAACTCATTGACGCAGTGCTTGCCTACTCAAGCGCCAAGGCTGAAGCCATTAAAGTTAAAACTGACAAGCTTTTGAACGGTGATCAGGTTCGGGAGCAGGTTTTTTACAAAAAGGTGGCGGCATGAAATTAGAATCTTCTCTCAAGCATTTCAGCCCTCAGGGCATGCTCATCAGCGACAGTGTGAAAGGGACATCTCCTGACCGGCTGACCGGGACAGACGTAATGGCCGGAATAGGCGTAACCAGCAGCCGGGCCCGTTTCGGCCTTGCAGCCTTCTTTGGCAGGGCCGGGGTCAGCAAATCAGATGAGCAGCTGGCAACCCAGGCGCTGGCGCGCTACGCGATGGAGACGGCACCTAAGAACGTCAGAAAGGCCGCGGGTGCAGATTTCGGCTGGTGCATGCTGGTGCTCGCACAATTCGCTTTCGCGGAGTATTCGCGTTCGGCGGCCAGCGCGGCAACCTGCCAGAAGTGTGGCGGAACAGGGAATATAACGAAAGTGCAGAGAGTGAGAAAAGTCTCTTATCCGTGGGGCCGTCCTCCATACTGGGCCAGCAAATCCCGCGTTGCTCGCCCTTCTGACTGGGAGCACTGGCGGGAAGTTGAGCAGACAGTACCGGCAAAATGCGAAACCTGCGACGGGAAGGGGATAATCACCGCACGCTGTCGTTGCGGTGGCAGGGGAGAAGTGCTTGACCGCAAGGCTACGAAAGAGACGGGGGCGCCGGTTTTCAAAACCTGTGAGCGATGCTCTGGCGGCGGCTTCACCTCGATCAAATCGGCAAACGTTCATCGGGCTGTACAGGGCCGCGTACCAGGATTGCACCAGTCATCCTGGTCACGCAACTGGAAGCCGTTCTATGAGGGGCTGGTGGATACGCTTCACAAGGGTGAGAGGCAAGCAGCAGCGGAATTTGAGAAAGCGACCTCTTACTGAAGCTATCGTGTCATATAGCGACATTTTTTTGCATGTTAGTGTTGACTTTGCATAAAACCGCCCTGTATGATTCTAATCATGCGAAGTTGTATCTGCGAATCATTATCCCAATGAAAAGCCCCGAAAGGGGCTTTTTTTATGGCAATGAGTTGATGAATGTGCTGAAGAGGGTTTTATCTTTATTGCTGATTGACTTTTTATTGTGCAGTTGAATATTCAGAGGCTTAAGATTTTCTTTAGTGAGAAAAACACAGGCTTTATCAAACCGGTCCTGAAGAAATTGAAATCTCTCTGTGAGTCGGAAGACTTTTAGCCCCAGCGACATCACCTTTTTTTCAGGGATTGTGTCGGGATCACAATTATTAAGTTCTTCCAGTACAAGTCGAATATCTCTTTCGAAAATCAATGCTATGTCGTAATCGTTAAGCAAGCATTCAGGGTTACGCACGACACCAATCACTTCATCGGTGAATTGAGGTTTAGCGCTTTCCATGTCTTCATCTTCGATTTCTGAGACCTTTTGAGACATAACATTAAGAAGCTCCATCTCTTCTTTAGTTTTCTTTCTGGGTAGTACGACCTTACCGTTACCGGAACCAGCCATTCGTTTCAGCGCTTGACAAGCTGCGCGGCCGACAACTTTAGGATCCTTCAAGTCCAGTATTTTATGAGCGACCCATTCCAGTGATGGTTTGCTAGATTCAAGTTTTGCTTTGGACTGGTAGTGGATAAATATGTTTTTCTTGGCTTCTTTGAGGGCTGTAAGATACCGGTGAAAGTTGGCTTTTTTCTCCAGGTCGATGGCTAGATTTTCAAAGGCAATACCGAACACATTCGTACCGCAAACGTGTCCGAGATTAGTTTCCAGTCCATCTTCTGTTATTACGAGAAATCCTTTTTTATGCCCTGCTCGACAGCTTGCTTTTCCGCATGGTATTTCCTCGGGTAGGTCTTCGTAGTAACCAAATACATCGGACAACTGCTGATCCTGTAGATCAAGCTTAGGGCGGTAATTTTCTCTATTTTGGATTTCGGTCCAATCTTCTGCCCGCTCAAAGCTATCGCCATGTTTGATAAAAATCATATCTCCCCTTTTTGGTTAGATTGAAAACACTTCCGATTGATATTTAATCACCTTTTAAACCTTTTTTCAGTAAAAACCGCACGCTTTCATACGCGGTTTCTGGTCGCCAGAACGTCATTCATCTTGTGCTTTGTCGTAAATCCATCTGGCGGATACTCCCTCAATACACAGCGCCATCCGAAATATCGGGGGTGAGAGATTATGAAAATGAACGACCAGCAAGGAAACATCATCACGCAATTCTTTGCCTGGCTGGCGGCAGTGTCGTCAATGCTGGGCATCACCACGCAGGACATGGTTTATATCTTGTTCGGACTGATCGGTGTTGTCATCTCTCTGGCCTCGTTCGTTATGGGGCGCATGGATGCGAGAAGCGAGCGCAAGCAGGACCAGAAGCGCACGCAACTGCTGGCCGACTATCTCCACGGCGTGCAGCAGAAGCCGCAGAGCGAACGCCCGAGCACCGCCGAGGTGATCACCGAGTCGATAAATAGGATTAATGATGGCGCAACTAACTAAGAAGGCTGGCGCTGCCGGCGCGGTGTGCTCAGTGGCTGCCATTATCGCTATCGTTCTGAATGCCGGTAACGTCAGGACGAATGAACGCGGCCTGGAGTTGATTGGCAATGCTGAAGGTTGCCGGCGCGACCCTTACGTCTGCCCGGCTGCAAAGCTCACTGACGGCATTGGCAATACGCACGGCGTGAAGGCCGGTACCCACAAAACCGATGAGCAGATAGCAGCGGACTGGGAGCGCAACATCCTGGAAGCCGAGCGTTGCGTAAACAGCTACGGCAATGGCCGCAAGTTGAGCGACGACACATTCTCTGCGGTTACGTCGATCACGTTCAACGCCGGGTGCGCGAACATGAAGGCCTCGACGCTGTTCCGTTATCTGCGCTACGGAGAGGTGGTAGAGGCATGCAACCAGTTCCCCCGCTGGGTATATGGTGGCGGCAAGGTGCTGCCCGGGCTGGTAACCCGACGTGCTGCTGAGCGGAAGCTCTGCCTGGATGGTTTATGAATCTTCCATTGTTACTGATTGCTGTTTATATGATTTGGCGAAATTCCCCTTATTGGTGGCTCGTCGCTTGCTTCGCCTTCATCATTACTTGATTTATCAGTAAGTAAATTAGGAAATGCGGTATTTGATTCTTTCAAAAGGATCGATTGCTTAGGAAAATACTTCTGTGCTGTTTCATCAGCATCCACATATAGGCGATCGCCTGCGCGGTGGATCACGAAGGAACCGAAGTAAACTTTTTTGCCCAGAACATAGTCAAATGCGTAAGCATCTAAGGTATCGCGAAAGCTCCTTTTCTCACCAGTAAGAAGCACATAATTGTAGGGGAAAACTTTCATCAACTCCCCTGAAGTTATGGTTCCATCAATAACTGAATCTTTTAGCGTAATGCGCACTTCGACAAAATCTTTTTGGTTTGAAATCCATTCAGGAGGATCGATATCTGATTTTGCAGAATTGCTCCATCGTCCCTCTAACCCCTTAGAGGTGCCGTACCATGTTTTGAAAGCATTAACGTTATCAACAACTTTGTCACCATTTACTAAAACCCATGATATGCAAGCGACTATCACGGTTATGCATGGCCATAAAGTGCTTTTTAAAAGACGCATAAAATTCTCCCTAATAATCTGACAGGGTATCAGATATGCATAGATCGCCAAATGCTACAGCCAAAATATATCGGGAGTAGAGATATGAGACGCTTAAAGGCCATTGTTATAGCGGTGATTACCCTGTTGATTGTATGTATTTCATGGTTGGTCAACCACTACCACGACAAATGGCAGGCAGAGAAAATGCGGGCGGAAGCCGCAGAGCAGCGCGCCGACTCCACCGAGGCTATTACCGCCAACGTTCTGCGCACTGTCACCATCATGAACCAAATCACTGAGGCCAATCAGCATGCTAAATCGCAGATCGCACTGGAGTCATCGAGAGCCTCGCGCGACATCAAAGCTGCTGTTGCGGGCGATGATTGCGCTAATCGGCCTGTGCCTGCTGGCGCAGCTAACCGGCTGCGGGAGTACGCGGACAGTTTACGTGCCGGTGCCTTACGCTCCGCTGCCGGCCAGCCTGACAGCTGAAACGCCATATCCCGACATCCCGGAAAAAATGACGTGGGGCCAAAGTCTGGATTTGAATGTCAGCCTGCTGTCGGCCCTGGGCCAATGTAATCGTGATAAAGCAGATACCAGGCAGGCAGAAAAAGAGAGGCTACGAAATGAGTGAAGCTAAACCGCAGGACGGCAGCACCGTAAAGGGCTACCGCACTTTAACTCCCGGCGACATTGAGCGGATGAATCGCCTTAAGGGGGTTAGTCGTCATTTTTGCAGGCTGCTGGATACAGAGCGTGAAGTCGTAACTGCTGAGGGGCCTGAATAATGCATAAAAAAAACCCTGAGCGATAACGGAACAGGGTGAATGTTTCAGGACTATGAAAGCCGGAACTGCATCAACCAGAGGAGGAAAATGCGGAACAGCTCTTTCTTATTGGACTCGTGTATGGGGGCGCGACGATTATAGCCGGTATTGCTGAGATAGCCAGCCCTGTTTTCGCAAAGGCCGTAAGTATCGGGCGTCAATCTCCCAAAGTCTGTATGCGTCAGCTGCTGTGCACGGTAAAAAAAGTCCCCCATGGTTAAATGAGGGGACAAAAAGATACGAGTCATGGTACAGGTTCACTGTAGCTGAAGCGGCAGCAAAGTCCAGCAGGAATAAAAAAAAAGCCGCAGCGTCGGAAGCGACGCAACGCGGCAGAAGCTACAATAATTCAATAATGAGGGGTAAACCGATTAAAACTTTATCACAATGACGATATGAGCATTTTAGCCACATAGTGCTGTTTGTACTGTATATGAATATGAGTCTTTGCTGTGTTTTTATAACCTATTAATTTTATTTATATTAATCAGCCGAAAACCATCTTGTCATACCGGCTTTTTATAACGGCATAATCACAGGAACAAAACAATGGAAAACCGGACTGGGAGGCCATCGAGTCGGCTTACAGTGCCGGGGTGTCAACAGCGCGTAAAAAAAGTGCGTCACTTACCGTCACCACCAGTTTTGCACCGTTGGTAACAAGATGAACCGGTGGCAGGGAGAACATGTTCGAAACTACCCGCCAGAATCTAATCGATCAGATGGACCCTGACATGGTAACAATCATGCAGAGCGCAACATAACGAACGGGCAAAAAAATCCCGCCAGGGAAAGCGGGATGAAATCGGGAAGGATGTTAAGTAGATACATGAATAGCTCGTGCTAAACACCAGGGATGTAAATGCCTTTACAGAATAGGCCAGACCCCTTTCTGATGTTAAGCGATTGATGGCATTCATGTTGGATTTATGTGTGCACATATTGCAGGTATCACGGTAGCGAAGCACATTCATAAGTTTTTGCCGGGAAAATTTCGACAACGACCATGACCACAGGAACAGAACAATGGCTATCTGCAATTTTACGGCGACGGTCAGCATCCGCCTCTTTGCCATGCCGCTTATGATGTTCGACGTGCTGACTCGCCGGGACTGGCTGGCAGGAAAGTGCATTTCTGTGTGGGTAAAGGCGACTTGCGGGATGAACCATGGTTTATAAAATTCTACAAACAGTGCTGGTAAAGAGCTTTTTGTAGAGTTTTATATAAATTTAAAATGGGTGCGGTCTCGGGATTCCCGGAGAAGTATCAATGTAACCCAGAGGAATGTTCTGTATGGCATCGAAAAAGCTTACGGCAGAGCAGCAAAAGCTTTTCGATGGGCTGACTCCGCTACAAAAAAGATTCGCCCTGGCCATCATCAAAGGCAGGAATCAAACCGACGCATACAAAGCCGCGAAGGGGAAAGCAAAGGGCAATAACCTCCGCAAAGCCGCTCACGCGATTGCGACAAATTGCGACGTTCTGGCATTTATCAAGTCAGTGCAGGGCGGGATTGTCGACGAGGCAATCATGACCCGCGAGGAAGCCCTGAAGCGGCTATCTAAGATGGGGCGTACTTCCATCACTGACATAGCCGAGTTCAGCAACAGCGTTGTTGGCGAAGATGAAGGCGGGCAACCGGTCTATCAGGCTGTCTGGAGCTTCCGAAATTCTTCATTGCAGGATCCCGACGCGATGAGCGCCATCTCTGAACTGACTGCCGGCAAAGACGGCATCAAACTGAAGATGCACGATCCTAAAGCGGCGATTAAGCAGCTGGCTGAAATGCAGGGCTGGGAAGCGCCGAAAAAATCAGAAGTTAGCGGACCGGGGGGCGGGCCAGTTAAAACAGAGACCGTATCAATGACCCCACAGGAAGCAGCCGACGCCTACAAAAAAATGATGGGCTAAAACTGCAAAAACAAGTATTACGCAGGTAAAAAACGCTATGCATTTTTGACCCTGTTTTATGCACGATTTATTCACTCTGTTTTTGCCACTTTTAGCCGGTAAACCCGTACAAACCGGCGTTCCGAACTGAATCCATGATGAGTGCCGAGCCCGTGGTGCCGATAACGTACTTTATGTTAAATAAGGCCGGTTTTCAGGAAATTATCTCATGCCGTTACCCTTCTCTTTTGACTTCAAAAATCCTGACTACAACATGGTTTTTGAATGGAGGATGGAGCGCCTGCTGCGCATCAGGCAAAACCCTGATGTACTTCCTGCGCTGAGGCAGTTTTACCGTAACCACCCGGCACAGTTCATTATTGACTGGGGCATGACCACCGACCCACGCAACCTCGATTATGGATTGCCGGCTACCATTCCGTTTTTGCTGTTTCCCCGCCAGGAAGAATGGATTAACTGGATTATGGAACGGCGCAGCCAGCTTGAGCACGGGCTGACGGAAAAAAGCCGCGAGATGGGGCTCAGCTGGACATCCATCGGGCTGGCCTGCTCGTTGTGCCTGTTCAATAAGGAAATGGTGATCGGCTTTGGCTCACGTAAAGAGGAGTACGTCGACAGCACCGGCGACCCAAAGGCCTTATTCTGGAAGGCGCGGAAATTTGTCGAAATGCTTCCTGTCGAGTTCCGCGGCTCCTGGACGGAGAAAAAACACGCGCCGTATATGCGCGTTGAATTCCCGGAGACGGGGGCGGTAATCAAGGGAGAAGCAGGCGACAACATCGGCCGCGGCGACCGTACGACGCTTTATTTCGTGGATGAGGCGGCCTTCCTGCAGCGTCCGTTACTCATTGATGCCGCGCTGTCACAGACCACCCGCTGCCGTATAGACCTCTCATCGGTCAACGGCATGAATAACCCCTTCGCTCAGAAGCGGCACAGTGGCAAAATTCCGGTCTTCACGTTTCACTGGCGCAGCGATCCGCGTAAAGACGATGAGTGGTACCGCAAGGAGTGCGGGAAGATTGATAACCCGGTCATCGTCGCCCAGGAGCTGGACCTCAATTATCAGGCATCGGCAGAAGGCATTCTGATCCCTAACGAATGGGTGCAGGCCGCCGTCGACGCGCATATCAAACTTGGCATTCAGCCCAGCGGACAGCGCCTGGGCGCAATGGACATTGCAGACGAAGGGAAAGACAAAAACGGGTTTTCAGCACGCTATGGTTTTCTCCTGCAAAATGTCCACGAATGGTCTGGTGAGGGGAGCGATATCTACGCATCTGTCGTCAAATCGTTCGGGTACTGTGACGACTATGGGCTGGATGAGTTCCGATTCGATGAGGACGGTCTGGGGGCCGGCGCTCGCGGCGATGCACGGGTAATTAACGAACAGCGGAAGGCTGAACGGCTTGGTTATGTCACCGCGACGCCATTCAGAGGGAGTGGCAGCGTATTTCACCCCGAAGATGAAGCTGTGCCCGGTGATAACGGTAAGCCTGCACGCCTGAATAAAGACTTCTTTGCTAACGCCAAGGCGCAAAGCTGGTGGCATCTCCGCAAGTTATTTCGCAATACCTACCGTGCATTACAGGGGATGGATTACGACCCTGATGAAATAATTTCCATCAGCAGCACCATCGAAAACAAAGATCGACTCCTGATGGAGTTATCTCAGCCTACATGGTCAAAAAATGCCGTTGGCAAAATCCTGGTGGATAAGCAGCCTGACGGCACCAGGTCACCAAATCTGGCCGATTCGGTAATGATTAACTATTCCCCGATGGACACTAAATTCATCATCTCTGGCGATTTACTGGAGTCTATTTAATGTGGCCGTTTAAACGCAAAAAGCCGGAGGCGCAGCCCTCAGCACGGGTTAAAGATGAACCGGTACCGGTCACCATCAACGAGCAGGTGCTGGCCAGTGTGAGTGAAAAACCTCTGCGCCCCTATGTCCGGTATGAGCCACCCGCAGGCGTCATTCCTGACGGGATCCGCAACGCCGTGCTGGCAATGGACTCAACGCCCTACGACTCATTCAACGACGTCGGGTACCCTGATTTTGTTTACGGGGGATTCCCGGGTTACCCGTACCTGGCGCAGATGGCTCAGCTGCCGGAGTACCGGCGCATGGCGGCCATTCACGCCGGGGAAATGACCCGCAAATGGATCCGCATAAAAACCGCCGGCGATGGTGATGATGACAAGGCTGAGCGCGTTCAGCTCCTGACCGGGTCCGTTGAGCGCTATCAGGTACGTGACCTGATGCGCCTGGCGCTGACGCACGATGCGTTTTTCGGGAGAGGGCAGATATATATCGATGTCCGTTCGCCCAGGGGGGGATCGGCCTGGACTGACAGCACCGAGCTGGAATCCCGGCTTTTTGTCTCCGGTAAAAAAATTACCCGTAAATCGCTGGTGGGGTTTCGCGTTATTGAACCGGTGTGGACGTATCCGGGGATCTACAACGCCGATAACCCATTGAGCCCCGATTTTTACCGGCCATCGGAATGGTATGTCATGGGAAAAACGGTGCATGCCAGCCGGATGATCGACCTCATCTCCCGCCCGGTACCGGACATGCTCAAGCCCGGCTACAACTTCGGTGGCCTGTCGCTGACGCAGGCGGCAGAGCCGTACGTCAGCAACTGGCTGCGTACCCGCGACAGCGTGGGTGATGTGCTGCATGCGTTCTCGCTCAGCGGCATCCGCACTGACATGAGTAATGTTCTGCAGGGGAGGAATGACCCGGCCTACGCGATGCGCGCTGAGCTGTATAACCGCACGCGTGATAACCGTGGGCTGCTGATGCTGGACAAGCAGAAGGAGGAATTTTTCCAGTTCAATACCCCGCTAAGCGGTCTGGACGCACTGCAGGCGCAGGCCCAGGAGCATATGTTCTTTGTCTCCGGCATCCCCTCGGTGAAGTTTGCCGGGCTGAGCCCGACCGGGCTTAACGCGTCGAGCGAGGGAGAAATTCGCGTCTTCTACGACTCCACCGCCGACCAGCAGGAAACGCTGATGCGCCGGCCGCTGAAAAAAATCCTCGATATTATCCAGCTCTCTGAGTTCGGGGATATCGATCCGGAAATCACCTTCGAGTTTGTCCCGCTTTACGAGATGGATCCGGAGCAGCGCGCGACCATCCGCAAAACGGAGGCTGAAACCGACCAGATTTACGCTGGCATGGGCGCCGTCAGCGGTGACGAGGTGCGCGAGAAAATATCGAAGGACTCAGAGAGTCCGTACAACGGGCTGGAGCTGAATGATGAAGCGTTTGAAGGCGAAGGGGACCCGTCGAAAGACTTCCCCGGTACCGACCCTGCGCCGGGTGACGCCGAACGCGGGGGTTGAGGTCTGGTACCGCAGGCAGCTGCAGCGCGCGATCGGCGAAATGCATCACTCGGTGGTGTACTGGCTGACCGCGAACTATAAGGCGTCCGGTGCGCTGGCGATGGACGCCTCTCCGGCGGTATTTATGCGGGATGCCATGCGCAGGCTGGCGCGCCGCTGGCAGCGTAATTTTGACGACATTGCCCGGAAGCTGGCCGCGCGATTTGTCGGTAAGGTTGCGGATAACGGCGATGCGACGCTGGCGAATGCCATGCAGCAGGCCGGATTTACGGTGCCGTTCAGAATGACTGACGTCATGAACAACGCGCTACAGGCCAGAATTACCGAGAACGTCGGCCTGATCCGCTCTATCCCGCAGCAGTATCTTGGACAGGTGGAAACGCTGGTGATGGAATCCGTGGGGCGCGGTCGCGACCTGAAAACGCTCACTGACGAGCTACAGCAGCGCTATGGCGTCACCCGGCGCCGTGCCGCGCTGATTGCCCGTGACCAGAACAACAAGGCGACCTCAACGCTGCAGGCGGCACGCCAGCAGTCGCTGGGCATCACCGAAGGCATCTGGAAGCACTCGCACGCGGGGAAGACATTCAGGGCGTCGCACGTTAAGGCCGATGGTCAGCGCTTTAAGCTGAGCAAGGGGCTTTATCTCGACGGAAAATGGACGATGCCGGGCGAGGAGATTAACTGTAAATGCGGCTGGGAGCCGGTTATTCCCGGACTGGAGGCAGGCAACTAAATGACAACCGAAACCCTGGCATTCGATCGGGGTTCGGTACGGCACTATGACAAGGTCGGGCGGCTGCAGGTGGCCCGCAGCCACATCAGCAAGGCGAACGTCTGCCCGTACTATGGGCGGGAGATACCCGACTGCGAAAAGCTGGGTCTCGACCCTGACCGCGTTTATCAGCTGTACCGCGATCCCGAGGAGCTGCGCAAGGCCGCTCCGACATTCAACAATATCCCCGTCCTCTGCAGGCACACTCCCGACTTCCCCGGCGATCCGCCGCGTGAGTACCGGGTAGGCGTGACGCATTCCGGCGCTGAGTTTGAATACCCGTATCTCGATAACGGGCTGTCCGTATGGGACAGCTCGGCCATTGCCGGAATAGAGACGGATGAGCAAAAAGAACTGTCGTCGTCGTACCAGTACGTTGCCGACATGACCCCCGGCGAGACCCCCGACGGCGTGAGCTATGACGGCGTGATGCGGAATATCGTCGGGAACCACGTAGCGCTGGTCGAAACCGGCCGCGCCGGAGCCGATGTTGTGGTCGGTGATTCACTACCCCCGGAGTTTAAATCCATGAAACTAACCCCCCAGGCCGTGGCTGTTCGCGCGGCACTCGGCGCGTATCTTAAGCCACGACTGGCGCAGGATGCGGCCCCGAAAGATCTGACCGCTCTCATTACTGAGCATAAGCGCCCTGCGGCGATTGCCCGCGCGGCACAGGCTAAGTACGGCCCCCGCCTGGCCGCCGATATGGAAATCGAGCCGGCAGAGCTGGCAGAGCTGCTGGAGTCCACGGAGTCTGCCGTTGCTGCCGATCCTGCTCCAGCGTCGGACAATAACGACGATGGCAATCCGGCATTCGATACCGATAACCCGCTGGAGTCGATCCTCGCGCTGCTGGGTGACAAGGTGCCGCCGGAAGTGCTGGAAAAAATTAAGGCTGCTCTGGCGCCGGTTGCCGCCGATGAAAATGATAACCCCGACGGCACGCCGGACACGGTCAGTAAGCCCGCGATGGATGCCGCCATCCAGTCTGCTACCGAACGTGCTACCCAGGCCGCCAGCGCCCGCTTTAAGGCGTTGCGCGTTGCCGAAAGCGACGTTCGCCCGCTGATTGGCGACGTGGTGGCGATGGACTCCGCAGAGGACGTTTACCGCACCGCGCTGGAGCAGTCCGGTATCGATATCGACGGCATTCATCCCAGCGCGTACCGCTCAATGGTGCAGTTTGCTGTTGCACAGAAGCAGAATGCGCGCCAGCGCCCGGCAATGGACAGCGCCGTCGCCAGCACCTTTGACGCGGATTTCCCCGAAGCCACAAAACTGAAGCGAGGTTACTGATATGGGTTTCCCCAGTCGCATTAACCAGTACCCGGCCCCGGGTATTGAGGGGGCATTCGCCTCGAACAACCCTTACGCCAGCTACAGCGCGGGTGAAGGAGCGCTGGTCACCGGTGAGGAGGGGCTGACAATCGGCCGTTTTGCCTGGGTGACCGACGGCGTTGCCGAAAACAGGGGCGCCGGCGCGCCGGCGGGCTTCGTGCCGCGCGATGGACAGGCGTCCATCGTGGAATGGCTCGGCGCGGCGTCGAACGTGGTTCAGCCCGGGCGTGAATGCACGCTGCTGGTGTCGGGCGACTTCTGGGCCCGCACGACTACGGCGGCCACCGTCGGACAGAAGGTGTTCGCCTCGCTGACCACCGGCCAGATCGCCACCGGCGCCGCCGGCGCAACGGTCGAGGGCGCCGTCGAAACCGGATTTACCGTACAGCGAAATGCCGCTGCCGGTGAGCTTATTGTTATCAGCACCTGGAGCAAATAATGCCTGTCAATAACAAGTTCAAGCAGCACTATGCGCGCGCCTCAGGTGCGTACGGTATTATCCTGCCGGGCGCGCAGGCGTACCTGCCGGCGGATTATGCTGAGAATTTTCAGCTGGCGATGGATGCCCAGCCGACGATGGTGACCGCCACCAACTCCGGCGTGCCCGCGTATTTCACCAACTATGTTGATCCGGAGCTGATCCGCGTACTGGTCACGCCGATGAAGGCGGCGCAGATCCTGGGTGAAACGAAGAAAGGCGACTGGACGACGCTCACCTCGCAGTTCCCGGTCGTTGAGTCCACAGGCGAGGTGAGTTCGTACGGCGACTACAGTGAAAATGGCGCGACGAACGCCAACGTGAACTGGGTGCCGCGCCAGTCATACCACTACCAGACGTTTACCCGCTGGGGCGAGCGCGAGCTGGACATGTACGGCACCGCGCGCATCGGCTGGGCGGCAGAGCAGAACACCGCATCTGCCCTGGTGCTGAATAAATTCCAGAACAAGAGCTACTTTTTCGGCATCGCCGGGCTGGAAAACTTCGGCCTGCTCAATGACCCTGGTTTGTCCGCCCCCATCACGCCGGATGCCACCGGCACCGGCGATTCCCTGAAGTGGGCTGATAAAGACGGTCAGGCAATTTATGACGACATCGTGAAGCTGTTTGGTCAGGAAGTATCCCAGACCAAAGGGCTGGTGGAGCGTACCGACAGCATGAAGCTGTGCATGTCGCCGACGACAGAGGTGAATCTCACCAGAACCAACATGTACAACGTCAACGTGACCGACCTGCTGAAGAAAAACTTCCCGAACATGACCATCGAAACGGCCGTGGAATACTCCACTGACGCCGGAGAAGTCGTGCAGCTCATCGTCGATCGCCTGGGCGAAACGGACACCGGTTACTGCGCATTTACCGAAAAAATGCGCGCGCATGCCGTGGTGACGGAATCGTCAGCATGGAAACAGAAAAAGTCCGGCGGCACCTGGGGCGCGATCATTCGCCAGCCGCTCGCTATTGCTCAGATGCTGGGGGTGTAAGTCATGGCAGAAACGGTAACGGTAGGCTGCAAGCTGCCAAATGGTCTGGTGCTGGAGCACCAGGGGGTAACGGTCACGCTGAACGGCTCACGCAATCCGGAGGTGCGGATCATCGGCGGCTACGGGCTGACCGAGGGGGTGGATAAAGACTTCTTCGACGCGTGGCTCAAGGCGCACGCCGGGCAGCCGTACGTGCAGAAAGAGCTGGTGTTTTCGCAGGCGAAGGCCAGCAGCGCGGCGGATAAGGCGAAAGACCAGAAGGCCGTTAAATCCGGTCTGGAGCCGCTGCCGCAGGACAAGCCGATGCCCGGTATTGAAAAAGACGCCGAGGCGATGAAAAACAAGGGGTAACGTATGGCCGTCGTGACCTGGAACGTGGAGCTGTTTCGCCAGATCTATCCTGAGTTCCCGGCGGCCAGCGACGATTTCCTGCAGCTGATGTTCGACGAGGCCTGCTCGCTGTACATCGACAACACCGACGCCAGTATTGTGCAGGACGTGAGGGAGCGCCAGTTCCTGATTTTTAAGCTGGTGGCCCACCTTTCGTCCCTGCGAGGCTATGGCGCCGGGGGCGATCGCGGCGGCCTGGTAGGTCGCATCTCCAGTGCGTCGGAGGGCTCGGTATCGGTATCGGTTGATAATCCCGGCAGCAACGATGCCTCCTGGTGGTATATGCAGTCGCCGTACGGGGCCGATTACTGGCAGGCCACCGCGCCATACCGGACGATGCGCTATTACCCCGGGGCGTCGCCGTCCCGCTATCCCACCCACTACTACCGACGCGGCTGGCGCCGTTAACGGAGAAAACTTCATGACCACACGCGTTATTTCCACCGGCGGCTATCCCGTCGAGGTCGCCACGCCGGGCGATATTCCGGAGGCTCAGGGGCCTGCTGATATCACCAGCGCACAAATCAGCGACGCTACGGCCACGGGTAAAACGTTACTGACCGCAACGGATGCGGCGGCGGCACGGGCCGCCATCGGGGCCGGAACCTCCGGGCTGAAAATCGGCTCAACGGCTACGGATGCCAAACCGGGTAACTATAAACCCGCTGCCGCAGAGATTTCTGATGCCAGCGACATCGGCAGGCAGATCCTGACCGCGAAAGATGCTGACGCTATCAGGACCATCCTCGGCCTCACATCATGACAGGGTTCAGCGGCGGTGAAGCGCTGGAGCGTAAGCTGGAGGAAATTGCTGAGAAGCTGGGCGATGGTCAGGTGTTACGCGTGGGTTTTCTGGAAAATGCCGCCTATCCTGACGGCACGCCGGTTGCCCTGGTGGCCGGGGCCAACGAGTTCGGCGATCCCGGGCGCAATCGTCCGCCGCGGCCTTTCTTTCGCAACATGATTGCGGGCGCTTCTCAGATGTGGCCCAAAGAGCTGAGTTCGGTGCTGAAGCTCAACGGTTATGACGCCGGGCGGGCACTTGGCCTGATGGGCGAGCGCATTAAGGGGCAGCTGCAGGCATCAATCCGGTCCTTTGCCGATCCGGCGCTGGCAGAGGCCACTATCGTCGCAAAATCACGCGGGCGGGTGGGTGATCACCAGGCAGGGTACGGACCTGAGAAACCGCTCATTGAAACGGGCCACATGCTCAACAGCGTTGATTACGACGTTCAGGAGGGTGATGCATGAATCTGCACGGTATCGTTAAGGGGGCTATTGGCGCCGTTAATCCGTTCGTTGAGGCGTGGATTTACCGCTCCACCGGCCCGGTTAAAAACCCTGACTATTCAACCTCGGCGGGATATGCGGATCCCGTCACCATGCGGGTGCAGAAGCAGGCGGTCTCGCAGGCAGACCTGCGCCACATGGATAACCTCAATATTCAGGGGGAACTGGTCAGTATCTGGACCGACGGCAACTGGTGCGGCATGAGCCGCAGCAGGCAGACCGGCGGCGATAAATTTGTGATCGGCGACGAGGTCTGGCGGGTGGTATCCGTGCCCGAAATCTGGCCCGACTGGACGAGGGTGATCGTATGCCGCCAGCAGCAGTAATTACCGTCACTGAAAGCGATCTCTATACGGCCCTGGGGGATTTTCTGCAGGGCCTTTTTCATGGCACTGAGATAGCGCAGTCGCAGCAGAATGACACGCCAATGCCCCGGGGTGAGTTCATCACCATGACGTCGCTTTCCATGCTGGGGCTGTCTACGGTGCGATCTGAATACCGCTACACCCCGGGCGACGACTACGGTGAGCGCCGGCTGCGCCGGGTGTCTGAGTGGATTTGCCAGGTCGACTTTTACGGCCCCCGGGCGCAGAACCAGGCGGAGATATTCAGCCGCGCCGTCCGCTCTGAGTACGCCAGCGGGCAGTTCCGACAGCTGGGCAATGTCGTCGTGCCGCTTTATGCCGGCGATCCGCGTCAGACGTCGATGATTAACGGCGAAATGCGCTACGAACCCCGCTGGACCGTTGATTTTCACGCCAACCCCGTCAGCGCCGTCATTGTCCCGCAGCAGTTTATGACGTGGGCCAATGTGCGCGCAGATTCCATTGATGCCAGATTTCCACCGGAGAAAAATTAATGGCAATTTCGTTATCCAATATCGTCAGGGTGCTCCCCGGCGTGCTGAAGGTCAGCGGGTCTGCGTTAGATCTCAACGGCCTGATCCTGACCGACAGCGCCTACGCCCCCGTCGGCTCCGTGCTGTCATTTTCGAATGCCGCCGACGTGGCGGCGTACTTCGGCAGTGAGTCCATCGAGGCGAAGATGTCGCCCTGGTATTTCAGCGGCTATAACAACGCATCCCGCACGCCGGGGAGGCTGCTGTTCGCCGGATTCAGCGATAAGTCTGTACCGGCATTCCTGCGATCCGGCTCAATGGCCTCCGTCACGCCGGAAGAGCTGAGCGTACTGGGCGGAACGCTCACGCTGACGATTAACGGTAAACAGGTATCATCCTCAAATATCGATCTCAGCGGGGTAAAAAGTTTTGCAGACGTTGCGCAGAAGGTGAGTAACGGTCTCAACGTTGACGGGAAAAATGCCGTCAGCGTGGTTTTTGACACCGCAACGAAAACACTGGTCATCACCACGGCCAGCACCGGGAAGGGCGCCACACTGTCATATCCTGATTCGGAAGCGGGAGGTCTGGCTACCGGACTGATGCTGACAGCGCCGCTTGGCGCCGTGCTGTCGCAGGGGGCTCAGGATATGGATATCCCGGGGCTGATGACCTCCATTCTGGAGCAGGATCAGAACTGGGCCGCATTTACGACGGCGTTTATGCCGACCGGCGAGCAGGCGCTGAATTTTGCAAAATGGACCAGCGCACAGGATAAACGATTCGCATACGTGCTCCTTGACAGCGGCGATAAGGCGGTGGTCAGCGGCAGTCCGGATGCGCTGGCCGCCCCGGTTATTGCGGCGGAGTATGCGGGTACCGTACCGGTTTACGGACGGCAGGCCCACGGCGCGGGCGTGCTGGGCTACGTTGCATCGCTCAACTTCAACCAGCGCAGGGGGCGCCGCAACCTGGCATTTCGCGTGCAGCCCGGCCTCGAGGTGATGGTGACCCGAAACGCGGAATATTCGGCGCTGATGGCCAACGGCTACAACTTTTACGGCAGCTACGCGCAGAACAGAATCACCACCAACCAGTGGTACCCGGGCAGCGTTACCGGCGATTACAAATGGCTGGACTCCTGCCTCGGCCAGATGTGGCTCAACGCCCGGCTGCAGGGCGACATCATCACGCTGTTTCAGTCGGAGAACTACCTGCCGTACGCGGCCGACGGCCGGGCGGCTATTGAGGCGGCCATGCTCAGCACCATCGAGCAGTTTAAGGCGTGGGGCGGCATCACGCCGGGCACCACCCTTGGCGACAGCCAGCTGATCGCCATCAAAAACGCCACCGGCATGGATCCGACCAGCGTACTGAACTCAAAGGGGTATCTCATCTACATCGGCGAGTTCACCGCAACCATGCGCGCGGAGCGCACCTCGCCCGAGGTCTACCTCTGGTACTGCGACGGTGGCTTTATCCAGAAACTCTATATCAACGCTATCGAGGTGCAGTAAATGGCCGGAACCCCCCAAACCATTACCAGTGCGGACTGCACTATCACCATGACTGTGACCAACCTGTATCCGGAAGGCTTTAAGTTTGAGGAGTTTGAGGCGCAAAATATTTTCGACATGGGCGATACCGACATGGCGGAAACCCAGCGTACCGCCGACGGCAGGCTGGTGAGCGGCTTCATCTTCGGCGATCTGACCTGGACCTTTCACCTGCAGCCCTCATCCCCGACCTGCAGCAAACTCGATACCTGGATGACCGCACAGCGCACCGGGAAAGCGATGTTCCGCTGCAATATGGTGGTGCTCATGCCGTCGCTGGGCCGCAAATACACCTGCACCAACGGCGTGTTTAAGCGCTATAAGTCAATGCCCTCCGCGGGCCGCGTCCTGCAGCCGATGGCCGGCATTATCGAGTGGGAAAACATTACGGCAGAGGATTACAACGGATAATGGCACGCAAAACGATGATGTTCACCGTTGACGCCCGGAACCGGGACAGCGGTAAGACGTTTAAAATTACCGAAATGCCGGCCCGCCAGGCGGAGGAGTGGGCGGTGCGCGTGGTCTGCGCGATGGCCGGCACCGGCATTGATTTGCCCGACGGCGTTATGGGCACGATCGGCGCGGCCATGCAGCCACGCCCGGAGGAGCCTGCAGCGGCGGCGGCATATGACGCGGTGATGGCCTCCGGGCTGGTCGGGCTGGCAAAGTTTGGCCTCACCGCGCTGGCGAAGGTGCCGTTTGCAGAGTCAAAGCCGCTGATGGACGAGCTGCTGGGCTGCGTCGAGTTTGCGGCCACGCCGACCACCGTTATTCCGCTGGACGAGTCGCACATTGAGGAGGCCAGCACCTGGTTTCGCCTCAAAAAAGAGGCGCTCTCCCTGCATCTGGCTTTCTTGAGCGCCACCGGCGATTAGACCTGCCGCCACGCCTCCCGGACGATATACGCGGATTAGCGCAGTACAAAAACGTGCCTGTGACGATCGCGGCCGTTCTGTCCGGGAAGATGGCAACCCTTCACGAGCTGGACACGGTGTACAGCGTGCAGGACGTGTGGTGGCTGCTCGAAATCATGACCGTGGATAATCACAACAAATCGGTAGCGGGGGCCTCTGATGGCGACTTCGGTCATTGATGCGCTGGTGATCACGCTGGGAATGGACGCCGGTGACTACCAGAAAAAAAGAAAAGAGGTCAGCGCGGGCCTGAAGAACACCCGGGAGGACGCGGACAGGACCGCAAAGGAGCTGGAAGCACAGGGCAAGCGCGCGGCCGGCTTCTTCTCCTCAATAAAAAACGAAATGCTGGCGCTGGCCGGGGTATCGCTGAGCGTGGCGGGCGTGTCGGCATTCGTACGCAACACGACCGGTGGCCTGCAGCAGCTGGCGGTACAGTCGCAGGCGCTGGGCATGTCGGCGCGACAGCTCGACGGCTGGTCGAAGGCGGCACAGGCGGCCGGCAGCAGCGCGGAGAAAATTACCGGCACACTGGGTAACTTTCAGAATGCCATTCAGGCGTACCGCAACGGCGATGCGTCCAGCCCGATTTTCAGGGCGCTGGCGATGCTCAACGGCGACACGGGCGTGACGTTCGACCCGATGAAGCAGGACTCCGACAGCCTGATGCGTACGGCAGCACAGGCTATTCAGCAGGAGCGCAGCGGCGACCGCGCCCGATATATTGCGACTACAATGCTGGGTCTTGACGACGCCACGTTTCAGGCGATGCGCAGCGGCCGTTTTACGCAGGACGTGGATAAATATGGCCGGCAGTCAGGCATCAGTGACGCTGACGTAAAAAATGCGCAGCGCTTTAACCGGGAGTGGACGGATCTGCAGCAGAAGCTGGAGAGAACCGGATACACCATTTACGGTTCGCTCTCGCCGTACATTCAGCAGTTCACCGACTATTTATCACGGCTGGCCGACTGGCTGTCGACGCACCCGCGAGAAACAGAGGCCGCCGTTAAGTCGTTTTTTGGCACGATATCTGAGGCGGTCCGGGTTTGCGATGACGCCGCGCAGGCCGTTGGTGGATGGAAAAACGCGCTGCTTATTCTGGTGGGCGCGAGCGTGCTGGGGAAGGCCATTTCGCTGACGCGCGGACTGAGCCTGGCGCTGGGGCCGCTGGGGCTTATCGGCGCGCTGCTGGCGCTGGAGACGGTCGTTAAAAAGTTCGAGGATAAAAATCCGGTACTGAAAAATAACCCGGTCGCTGATTTCCTGAATCATCCGCCCGGCATGGAAGCGGCCGACCGCTGGGGGAAAAAGCTCCATGACTGGGTGAAAGACACCACCGGCATTACTCTGCCCCGCGGCGACGGATACGGGCAGGAAGGCAAAAGCCCCCGGGCGCTGGAGGCGCTGAAGGGCGGCCAGGACGAGGGGCGGCGGGAGGCGCGTCGGGCATCCGATGAGAGCAAGGGGCAGCGCAATCGCACTAATGAACTCCTGTCGGGCCTGTTCAGCGCGCTGTTTCCGCAGGCGCAGGCTGATACCCTGGCACCGAATCTTACCGGGCCTGCGGCCGGGGCGGTTGCTAAGCCGCCGGAGGCATCCGGCAGCGGCAAAAAGCTGCTGGACAGCCTGAGCGATACTTTCTCAGACGCAGAAAAACGCAACGGTCTGCCGCCCGGTCTGCTGCGCAGCATGGCGACGGTTGAGAGCGGCGGTAACCCTGACGCAGTATCGCCGGCGGGCGCGCAGGGGCTGTTCCAGTTTATGCCGGGCACCGCGCGGGATATGGGGCTGCGCGGCAATGATGTCTTTGATCCGCAAAAATCAGCTGAGGCGGCAGGCAGATATATGAAAGAACTCCTGAAGCAGACCGGGAGCGATCTCCCGGCGGCGGTTGCTGCCTATAACTGGGGGATCGGCAACGTGCAGCGGAAAGGCCTCGCGCGTGCGCCGGCGGAGACGCGGCAGTACGTGCCGAAAGTCCTCTCCGGCATTCAGCCCGGCGCCGGAATGACCGTCGATCGCGCCCCCGCACCGCAGCCGGTGGCGCAGAGTGCGCCGCAGTACCATATCGGCAGCGTTACCGTGCAGTCGGCCGCAAGCCGGGTGGATCAGCTCACGGCGGATATCGGACGCTCGGCGCAGAACCGGACCCGCGTACTGGGCTTTGATACCCGAAAAACGTCCTAGGAGAAGCCATGTTTTCACTCAACGAAACCACGCTGCTTTCAGCGCTGAACTCCCGCAGCCTGCTTTCTGCCATCAACAGCGCGATTAATCCTGGCTGGGGGATCACGTATAACCAGGTTGATGCCCTCTCGCCGCAGTCGGGTGCTGTTCCCGGCCAGGCGGCGTTCACGCCTTCCGGGTGGATCTCCGCCGAGCCGACGGGGGATGCCGCTATTGTCAGCTCTCCCGTCGAGCGGGGCAGCTACACCTCGTATAACAAGGTCCGCCGGCCTTCAGAGCTGCGCGTGGTGTTTTCACTGGAGGGCTGGAGCGCCTACAGCGGCGCCGTGCCCAACCTGACCAACTTCAGCACGCAGAGCCGCAGCGGCCTGCTGGACACGCTGGAGCAGATGAAAAACACCTGCAGCACCTACGACATTGAAACGCCGGACCGCGTGTACCAGGGGTACGACCTCACGCACTACGATTATTCCGTATCTGCCACCAGGGGCGTAACGCTGCTGACCGTCAGCGCGACGTTTCAGGAGGTGATGGACACCGGCGAGGTGGCCATCTCCGGTGACAGCGCCGGTAACACGCCTGCCAGCAACGAAACGTCCGGCCGCGGTACCGGCATTAAAACGGAGCATATGCAGTCGCAGGTGAAATCCGTTTCGATGGATGACGTTAAGAAGGCGTGGACCAGCGGCAACGCGTCGTTGTCCGGTGCGCTGGCGACAACCGGCAGCGGCATTGTTTCCGGCATCAACTCGGCGGCGCAGAGCGTAGGCCAGGCGTGGGATAAGGCCGCAACCGGGATCGGCACGCAGGTAAAAAACGCCGTAGGAGACTTCGTGAAGGTGGTGCTCTGATGCAGGAAATTTCGCTACAGCCGTCAAAGGCGCAGGAAATACGCGTCACACTTGGCAGCCAGCCGTGCCGGCTCCGTCTGCACCAGCGCAGCACCGGGTTTTATCTCGATCTGCAGGTGGATGACGTCCCGGTGATGCAGGGCGTTATCTGCCTGAACTGCACCCGGCTGGTGCGCTATCCGTACCTGAGGTTTCAGGGCGATCTGGTGTTCGTTGACACGCTCGGCACCGACAACCCGGAGTGGGACGGTATCGGGGAGCGGTTTAAACTTTACTATCTGACGCCGGAGGAGCTGTCATGACCTATCAGCGGCGCGACCTGCAGATTGAATTTACTCTCGGCGAGGGCGATTTTGACGGGCAGGGGGGCAACGTCATTACCCTGAAAAATATGAAGTGTGAGCTGTCCATTGCCGCTAACGGGGGCGTAACCGGAACGACGATGGAGCTGGCGCTGTATGGCCTGTCGCTGGACTATATGGCCAGGCTGACCATTAAATCCCGCCGGTGGCTGACGGAAAAGCAGAACGCCGTACGGGTCCGGGCTAACGATGACCTGGTTTTCTCCGGAAGCATCGTTGCGGCAAGGGTCGATCTGAACCGGATGCCGGACGCGCCCATTGAGCTGACCGCGAATGCGGTGAGCGATATACGTCGCGAACGGTTTGAGGATACCTGCCTCACCGGCGATCTGGATGTTGGCGAGGTGGCAGAGTCGATAGCCACGCGGGCGGGCCTCAGGTTCATCAACCGGGGAGTCACTGCCCGGGCCTCGTCACTCCACCTGCCGGGTAACGCCGTCGAGCAGCTCAACAAGCTGGCCCGGGACTACCGCTTTAATATGGATATGTCCCTGGGCCTGGTGGTTATTTATCCCGGGGGGCAGGCGGTCGATGATATCGTTCCCCGGGTATCGCCCGCCCACGGGCTTAAGGGATACCCGGTATTCACCGATAACGGAATAACTTTCCGCTGCGTGTACTCGCCGCTTATTCGCCTGGGGAGGAAGCTGGTGCTTGAATCCGACCTTCCACACGCCTCCGGGGAGTATCAGGTGCTGGACGGTACGACGCATTACCTGTCGTCGTATACCGAAGGGGGGCTGTGGGACACGTTTGTCGTTGCTCAGCCCCTGAATCTTGCTGACGGAGGCGTTAAAAAATGAGCACCGGGCCGTCCGCCAGCGACGTCGCCAGCGAGGGCAACACGCTGGACTACATATTCAGACAGCTGCTGAATAACCTGTTTTTTATCGATATTGTGCGCGTGGAGGCCGTACAGGATGGGCTGCTCACGGTTCGAAGCCTGCTGCCGGGAATGTTTAATGCCCGGGAGCCGGTGCAGAGGCAGAGCGTTGGCCGCGTGCCATTTCTGCGCCTGCAGTGCGGCGACAGTGCCGTTATCATGGATCCGCGCGTCGGAGATATTGGCCTTATGGCCGTCTGCGACAGAGATATCAGCGACGTAAAAAAGACCCGTACGGATGCGCTTCCTGCCAGCCTGCGGCGGCACGACGCTGCCGACGGTATCTACCTCACGGGGATTTCACTGCTGAACGTACCGCCGACGCAGTACGTCCGCTTTAACGCGTCCGGCATTGAGATAAAATCACCGGGAACGGTCACCATCAACGGGCTGGCTATACTCCCCGACGGCCGTCTGCAGCTGGTGAACGGCGTTATCGTGGACACCCACGTTCATGATGGTGTGGAGCCCGGGGACGGGAAGACCGGAAAGCCGCAGTAGCGCTTTCGGTTTATCGTTCCACGGGAAATTGCCCGCTCTGCACCAGACCCCGGCAAAATACGGTGTTTCCCATGACGATATCGCAGTCCTGCCAGGTACCGTCAGCCTGACGAACGGGAACGTGCCTGCGTGTACTGGCTCCTGTGCACGAGGCAACAACACCCTGAGTGATATCGCAGTCCCGATAAGTACCGTCCTGCTGGCGGACGGGAACGTTTTTGATATTCGCCGCGCCCCGGCAGAATGCCGCGTTCCCCATAACGATATCGGCACTGCAATAGTCCGCAGCATAGCCAGTGCAGGCATACGCCAGTAAAAGCCCTGCAAGCATTCGCATATCAGCTTCCCCCCATTTTGCCGCTGATTATATACCGGAGAGAGTATGAAAACCCGTTCCCTGTACCTCAATCCCGATACCTGGGATCTCGAACTCAACGGCAACAATAACCTTTCCACCGTCGGCAATCCCTACGCCTGCGCGCAGGACGTGGCGACGGCCTGTTCAACGTTTCGCGGCGAGTGCGTTTACCAGACGGGGATCGGCGTACCGTACAACGCGCAGATCCTCGGCCACAATCCCGGCACGGGCAGCGTGCAGACGTGGCTGGAAAATGAGGCGTTACGGCTGCCGTACATCGCCGACGCCAGCGCCACGATAGTCACCGGCGAAGCGAGAGCGGTAACGGGCGTCATCGTGGTTACTGACCGGAACGGCACTGGATCAACCATTAACCTGTAGGTACATCATGACAACAATCACAACGGCGGTGCCCGGCGTTAAATTTTCAACGTCGGGGCTTGAAGTGCCGGACGAAGCTGACGTGCTGGCCGGGCGGCTGACCGACCTCTCGACCGCGCTGGGTAGCGATATGAGCCGGGAACTGACGACGCCGCAGGGGCAGATTGCCATATCAGAAACGGCCATTATCGCCGAGAAGAACGACCAGCTGCTGGCCATCGCCAACAGCATCAACCCGGATTTTGCCAGCGGCCGCTGGCAGGACGCTATCGGGCGGATTTATTTTCTCGACCGCATACCCGCGCTGGGCACAACGGTCACGGCCACCTGCCGGGGGCTGGTGGGAACGGTTATCCCTGCCGGAAGCCTGGCGCGCGATACGGCGGGCTATGTGTATGCCTCTCAGGCTGAGGCCACCATCCCCGCCAGTGGCGCGGTGGATATCGTATTTCAGAACCAGACCACGGGGCCGGTGGCCTGCCCCGTCGGCGCGCTAAACTCGATATTCCGGGCGGTGAACGGCTGGTCTGAACTGACGAACGCCACGGCGGGAGTTCCCGGCAACGATCTGGAAAACCGGGCTAATTTTGAATACCGCCGGCGTCAGTCGGTGGCTAAAAATGCCCGCAATACCCGCAACGCAATACGCTCGGCGGTGCTGGAGGTGCCGGGCGTTGCGGACGCCTTCGTTACGTCGAATGACACCGGGGCGCAGCGCGCGGAGGGCGCATCGAAATATCAGCTAAAGCCGCATTCGATCTACGTTTGCGTCTATGGCGGGCAGCCTGAGGGGATCGCCGGAGCCATCTGGCGCACTGTACCACCGGGCGTCGATATGAACGGCGATTCGGCATTCACCATTACCGACAGTGAGAATTACCAGCAGCCCTGTCCTGAGTACAGGATCACCTGGCAGACGGCAAAGGCTGTCCGGGTCCGGATCCAAATCCAGCTGAGGGAAAGCGACTTATTACCCGACACCATAACAGACCTGGTACAGGAAAGCGTGCTGTCGGCCTTTAACGGCAATGACGGCGGAACGCGAGCCAGGATTGGCGCCAGCCTGTTTTCAGGGCGTTATTATGCCGGAATATACAATATCGATCAGTCAAACGTTGATATTCTCAGCGTTACGCTGAGCCGGGACGGTTCCGTATACGACAATTCGCTGACGTTCGGTATTGATGAAGTCCCCTCGCTGTCCGCCGACGACATTATTGTTACCCTGGTCTGAAAATATGGACAACATTGCAGAAACCATACTGACGCAGTATGCCGCCAGCCCCCGGTTATTATCGCTGATTGAATCGTTTAACGAAGCAGTCGCCCCCGATAAACAACTTAATGATTTTTACGACCTGGTCTGGAATATTGAAACGGCAGAAACGTACGGTTTAAACGTCTGGGGGAAAATTGTCGACGTCAGCCGGCGATTAACCGTCAGCGATGAGTTTAATTACCTGGGCTTTTCTGAGGCACTGATAGATACCCCCACGCTGACCGATCCAAAGCCGTTTAACCAGGCGCCGTTTTATAGTGGTAAGAGTTCTACCGGCACCGTTGAATTATCGGATCCGATGTACCGGAAATTAATCATGATGAAGGCGATGGCGAACATCACCGACTGTACGATACCGAATATTAACCGGATGCTGGTGTATATGTTCGGCGACAGCGGTCGGGCCTATATACGCAACGATGGCGGCATGATGATGAGCTACGTTTTTGAATTTCCATTATCGACCGCCGAGCTTGGTATCGTCCAGTCGTCGGATGCGCTGCCGTACCCTCCCGGTGTAACCGTTCAGATTATTCAGAAGGCATAATATGAAACTCAGTGATAAACCCCGCCAGCTTGGCGTGGCGTTCGCGCAGAACGGGACAAAAAATACGGTCCCGGCGCAGTCCTCCCAGTCCACGAAAGAAAAGGGCATTGCAACCTACGACAGCGGCTTCCCCCCCATAACGATGACTGCGATAGCGGCGGGTGGCATTCCGCCGCAGGGTAACGATTTTAACGGCGTCCTGAACGATATTACCGCCGCCATTCGCTACGGGCAGGCCGGCAGTCTGTATACGTTTGATGCCACATTCGCCGCGGCTATCGGCGGCTATCCCTCCGGTGCGCTGGTGCTCAGTACCGGTGCGAATAAAATCTGGTGGAACACTGTGGATGGAAACGCGACAGATCCGGACAGCGCACAGGCTGAAGGGTGGCGCCGGCTTACTGACCGGGACGTCACCTGGCTTGAGTCCGCAAAAAATCTCTCCGATGTTCAGAATAAAAATGCAGCACTGCAGAATCTTGGGGCTGTTGCAAAAACCGGCGATACCATGTCCGGGCCGCTGGCGGTGCCGCGTCTGGTTTATCCCGACTCCGGTTCTACTGACGGCGATAATGACCTCAGGCGCCCGGATGGTTTTGTGCTGGAGTCACTGGCCGACCGGTCGAAAAACTACCCGCTGACCAGGGGCAAGTTGGGGAATCTTATTACCTTCAAGCTAAACGGCTATCGCCACGTGCAGTTTGCGATTGGCTCGGGTAATACTGAATTCTGGTTGCGCTCGCCGCGGGAGGATGACTCAGCTACGCTGAAAAACTGGGCGCAGGTCTATACCACGCAGTACAGGCCAACCGCGGCGGATGTGGGTGCGGTCAGCAAATCCGGCGACACCATGACCGGCAAGCTCACCCTGCCGCAAACCTCGGCCTTTGGGATTAATACGGGTAATGAACTGGGCGGTAGCTCCATTGTGCTGGGTGATTCCGACACCGGCCTCAAGCAGAACGGCGACGGTAAGCTGGACGTATACGCCAACAACCAGCAGGTATTCAGGTTTGAGCAAGGCTCCGTCACTAACTTCAGGGAGCAGGCCTATTACTCCCCCGGCGCACCGGTGGGG
>OJYR01000128.1_pt1 | contig 38978 bp, 37 predicted proteins | sample 1600991 | NCBI WGS metagenome assembly OJYR01 (sample SAMN04436854, study PRJEB24849) | human gut metagenome | biome: human gut; feature: NICU; material: stool | host: Homo sapiens | place: USA: Saint Louis, MO | collected 2012-05-11
CGTTTCTACTAGGCATGTACATAACTATGCGCATATATGTAGCGTTCGTCAACCCTCTATCCACATAGAGATCGCTGAACGCTGAGCACCTATGGGCTCCTAGTGTCGCGGGTGTTCGGGAGACGTCAGGGGAGATGGAACATGGCATCTACACCTAGCGGGTTACGCAAGGCCAGCTCGGCCGTGACCTCGTATCGAGCACAGAGTCCGGGGAAGGAGGGGGTGGGATTCAGGACCCATCAGTTTCGCTGTGACAACACGGATGGACAGGGGCTATCCAGCGCGGCAGCTGACTTCCTCCTGGCTTCCCGGATCGGTCGGGGTGACATGGAATTCAATGTCTCGGTCGGTGACTACTTCGTTGATCCGATGATCGTCACGTACGGCGAGATGGATCGCGACTCACTAGTCGATGAGGGGATTGGCCTTCCCCAGTCCAGCAAGTTGCGCGTCCCGCTGGAACAGGTGATTGCCCGCCGCCGCAGTGGTTCGCCCTTACCTTCTTCGGGGCCGCTCTGTTCGCCTGTAACCATTCAGTCTTCGGAAGGGGACAAATCTTGGCGAAGGTGCCGCTCGCAGCGTTAGGAACCGTCCTGTTTCTCTACTGGGGCCTCTGGGCCTGCGTAATGGCCCATATCGTCTACAACGCTCAGTACTGGTGGAACAGGAACTCGACTCATCGGCGCAGGACACCAAGCGCATGATCAATACCGTGATAGTCGTGACCCTCTACGTCGGCTACTACTTCGTTTCTAAACCGTTCCTCCGCAAGCTGTCCAGCAGCGCAGCCCGGTCAAGTCTTCCAATCCTCACGAGCGCGACTATCGCCGAACGCCAAGCAACATTCCAGATGTCCTTGGTGGTGGCTGCTCACCTCATCATGGTGTGCATCTTGTCTTTCTTGGTCTTGCCTCCGCAGTGGTGGCTCCACCAAACAAGTCACTTGGGATTCCAGAGCGTCGCTGTGCTACTCGCCATTCTTCTGGGGATTGGAGAATCCGTTGCTTCAGGAGTCCTCGCGGAGATGCTTTACGGTTTGCTCGGTTGGATCGATAGACGCCGCGAACAGCTGGTCCGCCCATCGCGCTTGGCAGCCGACATGGTGGAAGCCAGTGCTGGCGGCTGGATGAAGACGATCCGTGGGGCGGTTGAAGCCAACTTGATCATGGGGGGACCCTGCTGACTATGCAGTTGGCCTGCGAAGAGATCATTTTCCGATTCATCTTCCCCCGCTGCCTGCCGGGGCACATGTGGACCGCTGGGGCCCTATTCATCATCATGCAGTTCAGCGGTTTGAAGCGACCGATCGGAGGAGCCTTCGCAGCGGTTGGAGCGATCGTGATGGCGGTCAGCCAAGGATACCTCGCGGCCCGATCAGACGTTCTGATCCCCCTCGTCGCGGCCCACTTGGCTATGTTCCTCAGCTCACGCGCCCTGTCCAACAAGTGAGGGGGTCGAAGGACCCAGTCTAGTCAGTTGCCCGGTTGCGCCACGACGGCACAGGTTGAGCAGGAGCAGCACGAGCCGGAGCTAGAGCTGGTGGACCCGCCGGGAGCGAGCATGTCCACTTGGGAATCGATTCCCAAGGTGTTGCTCATGGCGGTCTGTACGGTGCGAACCCGATGGTCGTTGGCGGTCGTGACGGTGATCTGCATGATCGCAATCCCTTCTCTCGTTGAAAATGCCGCCAATGACAACGTAGCAGCCGAAAGCTTCAGCTCCCAGAGCCTCATTCATTTCACATGGCCCGTGGCACCTTCTGATGAGGTAGCAGGACTTGGCAAACAGGGAACTAGAGAAATCACCTACTAATTAAGCGGCGAGGTCATTGCGGTGGTTCTGGGATGTGCGCTCCTGAGCAGGGCGGCGAGGGACCCCTGTCGACCCGTTGTGCGGCCTGAACATGGACAAGGGCTCCAGACCATCGCCCGCCATCGCCCGGCAGTCAGACACACAGCACCATATAACGCGTGACCCACGACTTGCCGGACCGGTTACAAGGACGCGCAGCCATGTAGACATCAAGCACCAAAGACCCCAGATAAGCTTCTGTGACTTGTCGAGGCTGCTTTTCGCTTACCATCCATTTCCGTCACTTTGAGAGGATGTCTACATGATGACCCCGATCCTCACCACCCTTGGCTTCGTCATGCACCCTGACGGAGAGCGCGTCCTCATGGTGCATCGCATCGCACGTCCTGGCGATGAGCAGCTCGGCAAGTACAACGGGCTGGGAGGCAAGGTGGAACCGGGGGAGGATGTCGTCGCTGGCATGAAGCGCGAATTGCGCGAGGAGGCTGCGATTGAGGTTGACGCCATGCGCCTACGTGGCACTGTCTCGTGGCCAGGGTTCGGTCGTCACGGAGAGGACCATTTCGGCTTCATCTTCGTCGTCGACGCATGGCATCCCATTGCCGACGCCATCCCCGACGCGAACGAGGAAGGTCCGCTCACCTGGGAACGCATCGACTCCCTCGACGAGCTACCGATGTGGGAGGGGGACCGCTACTTTCTGCCGCTGGTTTTTGATCCTGATGTTCCGCAGTTCCACGGCTGTCTGCCCTATCACGATGGTCGACCGACCGGGTGGTCATACTCGGTGTAAACCTTTGACGCTGGGGGCTTCGTGGATGCGCGGCGTCATGCTTGCACCAAGGCTTAGGTAAAGCTAACCTTAGGCCCACTTTGTATTGACGCTGTACGCCCCCACAGGAAGGCCCGCCACCATCATGAATGTCACAAGAACTCTCGGCGCCATTGCCACGATTGCTCTTACGTTAGGTCTTGGTGCCTGCGCCGGTGGTGCCCAGGAGAAGGCGTCGAGTGGCCATACTCCCGCTCTGAGCGTCACCGATGTTGCAGGGCGCACGGTTTCCTTTGACGCCCAACCTAAGCGCATTCTTTTGGCTGAGGGGCGCGCGCTGATGGCCACCAGTGTCCTGAACAAGGAGAATCCGGCTAAGGATGTGGTAGCCATCGGCGCTGATTTACACAAGGCGGCGCCCAGCTTCGAATCTGCATTGCGTCAGGCCCGCCCACAGGTGAGCAAACTTCCGATGATTGGCAGTATTGCGGAGGGGGACGTCACTGTGGAGAATATGCTGTCGTTCAAGCCCGATGCGGTGGTCATGACTCTGGACCAGAAAGAGGCTGCGGAGAAGGCTGAAGTTCTTCAGAAAATGGACCAAGCCAAGCTTCCCTATGTTTTCATCGACTTCCGCAGGAAGCCTCTAGAAAACACCACGAAATCGATGGCGACACTCGGTAAAATCTTTGGTGGAAAGGCTATTTCCCGAGCTAAGGAATTCAATAAATTCTATCAATCAAAGGTTGATGACGTGTCACGAAGAGTCTCCCGGGAAAGTGACAAACCTCGCACATTTCTGTGGCGTGCTGCCGGGCTTAAGGACTGTTGCTCCACCTATGCGAATCTCAATCTGGGCGACGTCATCACCGCTGCCGGAGGCCACAACCTTGGGGTGGACCTCCTCCGGACATCTGCAGGTGACGTCACCCCAGAGAAGATTGTGGCAACCCAACCCGAACACATCATCGCCACCGGTGGTTCGTGGGCTAAGGATCCGAAGAAACCGGAGTCGGTTCCTCACGTCGAACTTGGATATAACGTCACTGATGACGATGCACAGAGGACCTTGGCTGGCCTGCTCAAGACCCCGGGATTTTCCTTACTCAAGGCCCCGAAGGACGGAAAGTTGCATGCCGTCTATCATCAGTTCTACGACTCTCCCTTTAGTGTTTTCGCACTTGAGCAGTTCGCGGCATGGCAACATCCGAAACAATTCAAGGGTGTCGACCTAACGAAGGATTTCGCTAAATTCCATGAGGACTACTTGCCTTTTGGCTACCGCGGCGTGTTTTTCGTCACGCTGAAGAAGTGAATCCGACGTGAGCAACACTGACATGTCCCTTGCCCGGGAGGATCCTGCCACCGGAATGGTGGCTGTGGTGAGGGGATACTACCGGCGTGCCCGTTGGAAGCGCTGGGCCATTGTCCTGCTTTCGGTCATTGCGGTGGCTGCTTTCCTAGTCACCATCGTGGTTGGCCCCGTGGACATCACTCTTCCCCAGCTGCTGAGAGCACTGGTCAATCCCTCCACGGTGGATGCTCAGACCAGAATGGTGCTGTGGCAATTGCGCATTCCGTCGTCGGTGATGGCGGTACTCATTGGGGTGTGCCTTTCGCTCGCAGGCGCGCACATGCAGACCATCCTGGACAACCCGCTGGCAGAACCTTTCACGTTAGGGATCTCTGCAGCAGCGGCTTTTGGGGCGGCCGCCTCTATCGTCTTGGGGTGGACGATCATTCCCAATTCCCAATTCAACGTGGCGGTCTGCGCAGCAGTGGCATCCCTTGTTGCGGTTGCCATTGTTGCCGCTGTCTCACGCCGCCGTGAAGATGGCCGGGAGTCCATGATCCTGCTTGGTATCGCCTTGGTATTCGGATTCCATGCGCTCCTGGCGCTCTTGCAGTACCGAGCCACCCCGGAGGCCCTCCAACAGATCGTCTTCTGGACGATGGGCTCCCTTCAACGGGCTACGTGGACTTCGAATGCCATCATCGCCGCCGTCCTGGCTATCGCTATTCCCATCACGATCAGGCATTCGGGGCAGCTGACCGCGTTGAGACTCGGAGATGAACGTGCTGCCGCCATGGGGGTGAATGTGCCCCGGCTGAGGTCGCGAATCCTTATTCTGGCGTCACTGCTGGCAGCAGTTACCGTCGCCTTTGCTGGGGTCATCGGATTCGTCGGTCTGGTCGGTCCCCATGTCGCCCGCATCCTGGTTGGCGAGGAGCAGCGATACTTCGCGCCTGCCTCCGCAGCTACTGGGGCCTTCCTACTAGCCACCGCCCATGCCCTGTCGATCACCATCATCCCTGGGGTGGCGATACCTATTGGGATCATCACCGCGCTAGTGGGGGTGCCAGTATTCGTTTCCCTCATCCTCACTCGGCATCGTGTCTTCGGAGGGGCATCGTGAACATCCGCCTGTCTAACCTGCACTTGTCTTACGGGCAGCGTCACGTACTCGACGGGGTGAGCCTCGGTCCGCTGGAGCGGGGGACGGTCACTGGGCTGCTCGGACCCAATGGAGCGGGAAAATCCACGCTCATCAAGGCGATCGCCGGGCTGAAGACCCCTACCTCGGGAGAGGTGATCATCAGCGATGACGATGGCCATGTCAGCGGAGCCCAACTGCGCGACGTCGTGGGTTACCTACCCCAGGACGTGCTTGCCACCGCATCCCTGACCGTCCTTGAGTCGGTCCTGACCTCGGCTCGCAGCAGGAGCAAAGCGACGGTGGAACGTGCTGCTCATGTCTTGGAGCGCGTCGGTATTGCCCATATCGCCCACCGCTTCATTTCCCAGCTGTCTGGCGGACAACGGCAATTGGTGGCGTTGGCGCAGATGGTAGTTCGAGATCCTCAGGTCTTGCTGCTCGACGAGCCCACCTCTGCATTAGATCTGCACAATCAGATCGAGGTGTTGCGCCTAGTGCGCAGAGCCGTTGACAGCGGGCACAGGATGGCAATCGTCGCCCTCCACGACCTGAATCTGGCTGCCTGTTATTGTGACCGCCTGGTGTTGTTACACGAGGGCGGGGTGCATGCCGAAGGATCACCCTCGGAAGTCCTCACCCCGGACGTGTTGGAGCGCGTCTATGGGTTCCGTGCCCGGGTGCTCAGCGACGACGGCATCCCCGTCGTTCGTCCAGTGGTAACCGCGTAATCCGTCAATTGCGGGCGTTATCTTGGTCAGCCAGCCAGCCCGACGACCCACAGGCTCAGGCAGATGATCGGGGCGAACCAACGGGAACTCCACGCTCCGTAGTGGGTTTCGGTGAACATGCTGTCTGCACGTGGATTGGCCCCCGGCAGGCTGTACGGAGCAATGGCCGTCAGTGCCAAGCTCACGGGCAGCAGGATCGAGAACGACATGGGCGTCGTCACGATCGGCGTCGCCGCCAGAATTCCGAAGGCGATGATGCCGCACAGGCCCAGCATCAGGGTCACCGCAGTGACGACGTCCTGCCCGCTACCGTCCGGTTTCACGAAGGACTCCGCGAAGGTCAGCAGGCCAGGAATCACGATGACTGCGACGAAAAGGAGCACCCAGCTGACATTGGTGTGGGCATCCATGTTGAGGGGTTCCGTGCGCGACGCATAGTAGGTCGTCGCCATGGCTCCGAGCTGGAAGGCTGAACCGATGAAGTGATGGGCGTACCACCCTGCAGAACGGCGCGAAGGATCGTCCTCAGGGGTCACGTTCCTGGACCCCCAGGATTGCAGGCGCTGGGTGAATCTCGATCGATTCTCGTAAGTGGTGATGGCCACGACGGTACTGATTGCTCCTCGTACGGAAAACGGTGCAAAGCGATGTCTCGACCGAAGATTGTACCCAAACGGTTCGAAAGTACCTCTATGGTGGCACCGTGGATCTCACCGTGGCACGCCGTCTGGCCAGCGATGAAGGGATCGACGCCCTCGACCTCGCCGGCGCCGAGTCTGATCCAGATTCGCTGTCCGCCGCGACCAGATTGCGCCGTCACATGGATGCCGATCTGGCCGCCGCAGCCCTCGACCAAATCAGCCTGAGACGTCGAGCCGTCAGCAAGGTTGGTCCGGTCGGTGCAGACATGTTGTGGACCCGTGACGGACTCGAGCAGGCCACCCGTGGCGACGTCTCCCTGTGGCGTGCACAATGCCTGGTCTCGGCAGGTTTCACGGACGTTGTGGACCTGGGTTGCGCATGTGGTGCAGACTCCCGGGCTTGCCTCGATGCCGGGTTGAGGGTGACGGCCGTCGAGATCGACCCGGCGACCGCTGAGCTGGCCCGTCACAATCTGCCCGGAGTCAACGTGCTGTGCGCCGATGCCGCAGAGGTCGTTGATGACCTGCTCAAGGATGCGTCAGACTCCACGGTCGTCATGCTCGACCCTGCTCGACGCACTGGTCGAGGGCGGACCTGGCGCCTGGAGGACGTGCAGCCGCCATGGTCCTTCGTTGAGAAGGTGATTGCCCTGACGGCTACTGTCGTCAAGCTCGGGCCCGGCGTCGATCGTTCTCGACTGCCTGACCTGCCCGTCACCTACGTGGGTCATCGTGGGGATCTGGTTGAGGCGACGTTGTGGTCCGGGTTTGGCGACCTCTGGTCAGGGGATCGTGCCATTCTCGTCAGCCCCGAGACGACCTGTGAGCTGCCCGGTGCACTACCTGATCCGGACGTTGGTGATCTGGGCCCCTTCGTGGCTGAACCTCACCCGGCAGCCATTCGGGCAGGCAGTCTCTCGGCGATTGACGACTCGCTGCACACGGTGTCTGACGGCATCGCCTACCTCACTGCAGATGCCCCGGTGAATTCTCCGTGGCTGACGTGGTTTGCCGTCAAGGAGGTGCTCCCTCTCGACGTCAAGACGCTGCGTTCCTGGGTGCGTGATCGCCGCGTCGGAACCCTCGAGATCAAGAAGCGTGGTGTTGACGTCGATCCCGTCGCGTGGCGACGAAAGCTCAAGCCCTCTGGGCCACGTTCCATCACTCTCATCTGCACTCCGACAAGGAAAAACGCCAAGGTTTTGGTGTGTGATCGAATGCGCTGATCCTCCAGCCGTATCCAGAATCGACCTATCTGTGATGTCATGTGCTCATGGTGGCCACTCGGCACTCGGCAAGATACCTCACTGCACTGCTGTTGACTCCGCTCCTCCTGCTGTCGGGGTGCGGAAAGTTCAACGCTGGTTTCGTCATCGAGGACGAAAACCATGTTGATGCAACCTTGACCGTCGGAGTTCTCAAGTCGGTCCTCGACGAGTTCACGGGAAGTGAGGCCGAGGAGGTCACGAAAGAGCTTCGCGATTGCTCGGAACTCAAGAAATCATATGAGTTGGATGAGAACGCTGCCGACAAGATGACGGTCAAACCCTTTGACGACGACAAGTATTTGGGCTGCACGGTGACCGGCACGATGACAGTCGCTGAGCTGACGGGCCAAGCATCCTCATCCTCGAGTAGTGCGAAACCGTCGACCACACCTTCGAAGGGTTTTGCGGGCGACGGCCCTATCTTCATCGCCTTTGATGACGACAAGATCCGGTTCCGTCTTGATGGTTCTGATCTGCAGGACGCCATCTCTGGGTTTGGCTCCTCGGAATTGGGTGGCTCAGCCAAGGGTTTTGATTTCAAGGTCTCTGTGACCTTCCCTGGCAAGGTCCTCAGTCATTCGGGGGCGAGCAAGGTCGACGGCAAGACCGTGACCTGGACTGACATCGAGGACCTCGAATCGTATTCGGGCCTGGAGGCCTCAGGCCAGCGCGGAGGTGGCTTCCCCGGCTGGACATGGGTGGTTCTCGCGGTGGTCGTCGTCGCCATTGGTGGTGCCATTGCAGCTGTGGTCGTGGACAAGAGGAAGGCTGCCCAGGGAGGCCGTCGGCCACCCCATGCTCCTGGCGTTGAGCCTGGCCCAAACGCACACTGACCGCGAGCTCGTACGAGGCCTGGAACCATATGGCTTCCAGGGCTCCGTTTCATTGGTTTGCACATGTGGGCCTACCGTCAGGCCCCATGCCTGTGATTCCATGTGGGCATGCTGAGTGTTTCGCGCCATATGAGACGCTATCTGGTCTTGCTTCTTGCACCCCTGTTGCTGCTCGCCGGGTGCGTCAAATTCGACACGGCAATGGAGATCAAGGACGAGGATCACATCCACGTCAAGGCCACGGTTGGTATCTCCAAGTCGATGGCCGACATGTCGGGGGAGGATCTCACCTCCCAGTTCTCCAACTGCAGTGACGTCAAGGGCATGGGCGGCGGGGCCTCGAGCGCGAAGGGTGAAAAGTTCGAGGATGATCAGTACATCGGTTGCGCCTATTCGGGCGACATCACGGCAGCCGAGTACAACAAGAAGGATGACGGCAGCAAGATCACCTTCGACAAAGACAAGGTGACCTTCAAGATGAATGCGGGTTATTTCAATGACGCAGGTGGTTCCACCGAGTCCCTCGATGCGAGCATGCTCAGCGACTTCAAGGTCTCCATCATCTTCCCCGGCAAGGTGTTGAGCCACTCGGGATCGAGCAAGGTCGACGGGAACACCGTCACCTGGACCGATCCCAAGGACGTGTTCTCGAGCGAGGGGCTCAGCGCCACTGGTGAGCGCAACGATGGTGTGCCGGCGTGGGTCTGGATCGTCGTCGCGGTGGCGGCCTTGGCGATCATCGGGATCGTCGTGGCTGTCGTGCTCAAGAAGAAGGGTCCGAAGGCGAGCGAGCCGGAGAACGGTGATGCCCCGTGGGCGATGCAGTATCCGGGGCAGCCGCAGGGGCAACAGCCTCAGCAGTGGAACAGCCAGACCCCGCAGTGGGGCAGTCAACCCGACCGGGGCAATCCTCAGGCACAACAGTCGCCCTACCAGAACCCGAGCCAGAGTCAGCCAGGTCAGCCATGGGGACATGTCCCGGGGAATGTGACCGGGGCTCCTCAGCCTGATCAGCAGCCGCCCTCAAACCCTGATGACTTCTGGAAGAACCACGGATCCAACTGATTGGTGCCGATATTTGGAGGGCCGTTTCTGGCACTCCCGTTGCCTGAGTGCCAACTACGGGTGTACTTTCGTGGTTGGCACTCTCGTGGTGAGTGTGCCAACGGACCTGAAGCACCCGCGACGCCGATGGTTCGTCGCGCTCGGGGCTCGCAACCCCTGGCGAGAGACAATGACACAATCCGTCTTCAGTAGAAAGGGGTCTTGACGTGGCAACCACGATCAAGCCGCTCGAGGACCGCGTCCTCGTCCAGCCTCTCGAGGCCGAGCAGACCACCGCTTCCGGACTCGTCATCCCGGACACCGCCAAGGAGAAGCCGCAGGAGGGCAAGGTCATCTCCGCCGGCCCCGGTCGTGTTGACGACAAGGGCACCCGCATTCCCATGGATGTCAAGGAGGGTGACGTCGTCATCTTCTCCAAGTACGGCGGCACCGACGTCAAGTACGATGGCCAGGAGTACCTGCTCCTCAACGCTCGCGACATCCTCGCCGTCGTCGAGAAGTGAGGCGCTGATACATGGCAGCCAAGCAGCTTCAGTTCGACGAGGAGGCCCGTCGCTCCCTCGAGCGCGGCGTCGACACCCTCGCTAACACCGTCAAGGTGACCCTCGGCCCCAAGGGGCGCTACGTCGTTCTCGACAAGAAGTGGGGAGCCCCGACCATCACCAACGACGGCGTGACCGTCGCCAAGGAGGTCGATCTCACCGATCCTTACGAGAACCTCGGCGCCCAGCTCGCCAAGGAGGTCGCCACCAAGACCAACGACGTGGCCGGTGATGGAACCACCACCGCCACCGTGCTCGCCCAGGCCCTCGTTCACGAGGGACTGCGCGCCGTGGCCTCCGGGGGCAACCCGGTCGGTCTCAAGCACGGAATCGAGAAGGCCGTCGACGCCGTCGTGGAGGAGCTTCGCTCTATCTCGCGCGCCATCGACACCACCTCGGACATGGCCAGTGTCGCCACTATCTCCAGCCGTGACGAGAAGATCGGTGAGCTCATCGCCGAGGCTTTCGACAAGGTTGGCAAGGACGGCGTCATCACCGTCGACGAGTCCCAGACCTTCGGCACCGAGCTCGACTTCACCGAGGGCATGCAGTTCGACAAGGGCTACCTGTCGCCCTACATGGTCACCGACCAGGACCGCATGGAGGCCGTGATCGAGGATCCTTACATCCTCGTCCACTCCGGCAAGATCTCGTCGATGAACGACCTGCTCCCGCTGTTGGAGAAGGTCATCGCCGCCCACGGCAACCTGTTCATCGTGGCCGAGGACGTCGACGGGGAGGCCCTGAGCACCCTCGTCGTCAACAAGATCCGCGGCACTTTCAACTCGGTGGCCGTCAAGGCTCCGGCCTTCGGTGACCGCCGCAAGGCCATGCTGCAGGACATCGCCACCCTCACCGGTGGTCAGGTCGTCGCTCCCGAGGTCGGGCTCAAGCTCGACCAGGTGGGCCTCGAGGTCCTGGGTCGCGCCAAGAAGGTTGTCGTCACCAAGGACAACACCACCATCGTCGACGGCGCCGGCTCCAAGGCCGACGTCGAGGGACGCGTCGCCCAGCTGCGTGCTGAGTACGACAACTCCGACTCCGAATGGGACCGCGAGAAGCTCCAGGAGCGTATTGCCAAGCTCGCCGGCGGTGTGTGTGTCATTCGCGTGGGTGCGGCCACCGAGGTCGAGCTCAACGAGAAGAAGCACCGGATCGAGGATGCTGTCTCCGCGACTCGTGCAGCGATCGAGGAGGGCATCGTCGCCGGTGGTGGCTCCGCCCTCATCCATGCCGCGCACGTGCTTGACGGGAACCTTCACCTCGAGGGTGACGAGAAGGCCGGTGTCCAGATCGTCGCCAAGGCCGTTCGCGAGCCGCTGCGCTGGATTGCCGAGAACGGTGGCGAGCCCGGCTATGTCATCGTCTCCAAGGTTGCCGAGATGGAGCCCGGACACGGCTACAACGGCAAGTCCGGCGAGTACGTGGACCTCATCGCTGACGGTGTCATCGACCCCGTCAAGGTGACCCGCTCCGCGCTGGCCAACGCCGCCTCCATCGCCGCTCTGCTGCTCACCACCGAGACCCTCGTGGTGGACAAGCCGGAGGACGAGGACGACGACAAGTGAGTCACTGATCCTCGCTGATCACTGCGGGCCCCGGAACCGTTTGGTTCCGGGGCCCGTTGCTGTTGTTGGCTGGTGCTGTTGCTCCGGGGAAGGGCCAGGCTCCTCTCGCCTGAGGACGGCCTCCAGGCGGACATGGGAAGTGCGGACGCGTGAGGCGCCGGCATGCGATCGCGTCGGGTGGCCCGGCGCGCGTGTGGACATCCCGATAAGACAGGGGAGGGGTGCCACGTGGGGTGGCACGCGCCCACGAACTTATCGCGGATTCCACGGGCGTCGTGGATGCCGGTGCGGAGTCGGCAAGGTCGCCGCGTCGTTCGGCGTAACCCGGCCTCGAAGGCCCCACGATGCAACAGGGCCCGGGGAGCATTCCCCGGGCCCCGTGCACTCACGACGCGATGGCGTCAGTCCTTGAGCGGCTTGCCGTCACGGTCCATGGTGTTGAACAACTCATGGTCCTCGGGCAGGTGATCCAGGTAGTCACGCTCGGTGTCTGGGGCCGTGTGTCCCAGATCGAGCTCTTCACTACGAGCGTCCATGGCTGCCGCACGCAGGGCGTACTCCTCGTCAGCAGTCTCGAGCTGCTCAGGAGTGGCCTCGTTGGCGACGATCATGCCGGCCTGGGCATCCTCAGGTACCTGAGGAATGACGCCGGCGTCCACACGCTCCCGATGACCCTTGATCTCGCGAGCCACGACTCGAGCGAGGAAGTACATGCCGATCACGTTCGGAACAGCCATGAGGAAGAGCATGGCGTCGGCCAGAGCGAGGATCGAGGCCATGTTCGTGGCCGCACCGACAACCAGCAGGAGCAGGAAGATACCGTTGTAGATGCGCTCGGCGGTGGCCGAGTTCCCGAACAGGAAGCCAACAGCCTTCTTGCCGTAGAAGGAGTACGACAGCATCGTCGAGAAAGCGAAGAGGACGACGGCCAGGGTCAGCAGGGAGCTGAACCACGGGGCAACCGTCTTGAGTGCGTGAGCGGTCATCTGAACACCATCGGCGTCGTGATCCTTGTAGACACCGGTGATGATGATGGTGATGGCCGTCATGGTGCAGATGACGACGGAGTCGATGAACGGCTCCCACATCGCTACGAAGCCCTCCTGGGCCGGGCGACGGGTCTTCACGGCAGAGTGGGCGATGCCCGCAGTACCGACACCGGCTGCGTTCGAGAAGGCAGCACGCTGAACGCCGACGATGAGCACGCCGAGGACGCCTCCGGCGATGCCATGGCCAGTGAAGGCGCCCGACCAGATGGCCATAAAGGCGTCACCAACTTCGGTGATGTTCGCGCCGATCACAGCCAGACACATGATGACGTAGAGGATGCCCATGAAGGGGACGATCTTGGAGGTGGCAGCGCCAATCTTGGAGGCGCCGCCGACGATGACGATGCCGACGAGGATCGCGAACACCAGTCCGACAACCCACATGTGGGTGCCGATCCAGGAGTCCTTGCCACCGGCGAACATCGCCAGCTGGTAGGCGGCCTGGTTGGACTGGAACATGTTGCCCGCGCCGATGACGCCGAAGGCGGTGCAGACGGCGAACAGGGTGGCGAGGACGCGACCGAGCTTGGGCTTGTCGATCGAGGCCAGGCCATCCCGGAGGTAGTACATCGGACCGCCGGAGGTGGTTCCGTCCTCATTGACGATGCGGAACTTCACACCGAGGGTCGCCTCGGACATCTTGACGCTCATGCCGACCAGACCGGCAACAGCGATCCAGAAAGATGCGCCTGGTCCGCCAGTTGCGATGGCGATGGCGACACCGGCGATGTTTCCCAGGCCGACGGTGCCCGACAACTCGGTGGCGAGAGCCTGGAAGCTGGTGACGTCACCAGGATCGGTGTGACGGGAGAAGTGTCCTCGCACCACATGGCTGGAATGGCGAATTGAGGCTGGGCGCAATTGCTGGAAGCCCAGGTAGATCGTGAAGAAGACTCCAGCTGCCAACAGCCACGCGAGGATGAGCGGGAATTCATTGCCTCCGGGCAATGGGATGGCCCAGAACACCGCGTCAGAAATGGTGGTGGCGATGGGGGAGAAGAATTTGTCGATGGCCTGGTCCAAGCTCAGCGGAGCTGGAATCGGGGCCTCGAGAATTGCGGAAACGGGCGATGACATGATGCCAGGTGGCACGAACGGTCCTATCCGTTGACGACGTTGGACACCGAGCCCGGCGACACCGCAATGCGGTACCGGTCTTTTCCCGACCGATCTCAACACGCACAGGGGCCAGAGACCCGGTGGGCACGACCACACCACACTCCGGTATCAGGGGGCAGGGCCGCACCTGTGGCGGAGCACAACCGCCTCATGCACCTTAGCGGGTTGGGGTGACAATTGGCCCAAAACGCTCGACACCGTGTCTTCTCTCGTCGTCTGGCTGTGTGGTTCCCCTACGCTGAATGCTGATGACCACGACGACCCACTTCCATGATCGTCAGCCTGCGCTGGCCCATTCCCATCACGATCGACGCCGCCTCGTCGAGGTGCTCGTGATGGGATTCGTCGGCTCCGTCATGATGGTGGTGTGGGGATGGGGTTCTCCCCATGCCGGAATGCCGGAGCAGGTGCGTCCCATCGGGGTGGCCGTGGTTGCCAGCAGTGTCGTCGGCTTGAGCGCCATGATCATCGCGTGGTTGCGTTCCCGGAAACTTGTCGGCACTCGCCTCCTCGCCCTCGTCACGTGGTCGCTACCGCTGTTGTTCGGTCCGCCGCTGCTCAGTCGGGATGGTTGGGCCTATGCTGCTCAGGGGTGGGTCCTGGCTCAGGGTCTGGACCCCTACGTGGTTCCCCAGGGTTTGGCAGGCGTGCTTGGTCAGGCCGTCGGCACTCCGTGGGGGGGTACGACAGCGGTGTATCCGCCGGGATCGCTGTGGATCCAGGCAGCGATGGTGACGATCGCTCACGCCGATCCGTTGTGGTCGGTGCTGCTGATGCGCGTGCCGACCATCATCGGCATCGCTCTGATGTTCTGGACGATGCCGCAGCTGGCGCGGTATGCCGGTGCCGACCCCGATCATGCCCTCTGGCTGGGGGCATGCTGCCCCTTGACGACCCTGAGCATCATCGGCGGCATGCACAATGACGGGCTCCAGGTCGGCCTGTCCCTTGCGGCGCTGATCGTGGCGATCCACCTGATCTTGTCCGGACGTGGATGGTTGGGACTCGTTGCTGGTGGGGCGATCGTCGGTCTGGCCGGCACCATCAAGCAGCCGGGCGTGCTGGCCGGGGTAGGCGTCGTCACCCTGGCCCACGTCCATGCAGTGCGTCATGGCGGCCACCGTTGGACGAACCGGAATTGTTGGTCGGCCCTCCTCGCCCGCACCGCTGCTGGAGCCATTCCGGCCCTGGCGGTATTCGGCGGGATCTCCGCCATCCATGGTCTGGGGCTGGGATGGCTCAACCCGACGGCAGGCAGTCCCGTCTCCGTAACGAGCGACTCACCGATCGCCCTGGTGGTTCAGATCCTGCGGGGAAGTGGTCGGATCCCGCTGGACGAGCTGGTCGGCCCGGCCATCATCGTCAGCCTGGTCCTCACCCTGGTCGCGATGGTGTGGTGCTGGGCCCGATGGGGCCCTGTCCCATCCTTGCGACGCATGGACGACTCCATCGGACAGCTGGGCAGTCCGTTGCGACTGCAGGCCGGCGTCATGATCGCCTTCGCTGTCTTCGGGGCCTCCCTGCAACCCTGGTACCTCATCGGGCCGCTGGCCCTGGTCGCCTCGATTCCATTGCGTCGCACCCACCGCGACATCGTCATCGTCGGAGTGGTGGCCGTCAGTGTCCTGGCCCATCTGCAGTGGTACTGGTCGCCTTACGTGTGCCTGCCGCTGGTCATCGTCGGATGTCTCATCGTCCGGCGGGTCCCGAGGGCGTGGGCCTTCGTGACGGCCACGACCTGACGGCGACCAGCGTTCCCGGCCAGCTCGGGGCGATCGGCTGGGCGACCTCGACGCCCGCGGCGATAGGATGACGTTTATCCCGGCGAAAGGTGGCTCATGACCTCGGACTCCCGCCCGACCACGATTGAGGAGCTGGCACCACTGGCCCTCACTTTTGACGACGTCCTGCTCCAGCCTGTTGAGAGCAACGTCATCCCCTCCCAGGTCGACACGACGACCAAGGTTTCCCGCAACATCGACATCGCAATCCCGCTTGTCAGCGCAGCGATGGACACCGTCACGGAGACTCGGATGGCAGTGGCGATGGCCCGTGAGGGTGGCCTCGGCATCCTGCACCGCAACCTGTCCATCGAGGACCAGGCCGCGATGGTCGATCAGGTGAAGCGCTCGGAGGCCGGAATGGTCGACGAACCCATCACCATCTCCCCGGACGCCACCCTGGCCGATGCCGAGGAGCTCTGCCACACTTACCGCATCTCCGGTGTTCCGGTCGTCGACGAGAAGGAGAACCTCGTCGGCATCATCACCAACCGCGACATGCGCTTCGAGGAGAACCCGCGGCGCCTCATCCGCGAGGTCATGACCCCGGCCCCGCTGGTCACGGCTCCGGTGGGCACCAGTCCGTCCGACGCCCTTTCCCTGCTGGCCGCGCACAAGATCGAAAAGCTGCCGTTGATCGACGCCGACGGCAAGCTGCGCGGCCTGTTCACCCTCAAGGACTTCGTCAAGGCCGACAAGTACCCCAACGCCACCAAGGATCCTCAGGGACGTCTACGCGTGGGTGCTGCCATCGGTTTCTTCGGCAACTCGTGGGAACGCGCCATGGCACTGGTGGAGGAGGGTGTCGACCTCATCATCGTCGACACCGCTCACGGCCACACCCAGGGCGTTCTCGACATGATCGCCAAGCTCAAGGCCGAGCCTGCCGCCAAGGGGGTAGACGTCGTCGGCGGCAACATCGCCACCTACCAGGCCGCCAAGGCGCTCTGCGAGGCCGGAGCCGACGGCATCAAGGTCGGCATCGGGCCGGGCTCGATCTGCACCACTCGTGTGGTTGCCGGTGTCGGCGTCCCCCAGGTGACTGCCATCTTCGAGGCGTCCCGCGCTGCTCGCCAGTACGGCGTGCCGGTCATCGGAGACGGTGGCCTGCAATACTCCGGCGACATCGCCAAGGCCATGGTCGCCGGTGCCGATTCCGTCATGCTCGGATCCCTGCTGGCCGGTTGCGAGGAGTCCCCGGGTGAGCTCGCCTTCATCAACGGCAAGCAGTTCAAGACCTACCGTGGCATGGGATCGATGGGTGCCATGTCAGCGCGTGGCGAGAAGCTGTCCTATTCCAAGGACCGCTACTTCCAGGGTGACGTCACCACGAATGACAAGATCATCCCGGAGGGCATTGAGGGTCAGGTTGCCTACCGTGGCCCGCTGGGGGCGGTGGCCTACCAGCTGGTTGGCGGTCTGCGTCAGTCGATGTTCTACACCGGCGCCCGCACCATTGGCCAGCTGCACGAGCGTGGTCGTTTCGTGCGCATCACCTCGGCCGGTCTGCGGGAGTCTCATCCGCATGACATTCAGATGACGGTCGAGGCCCCCAACTACTCCGCCCACTGACGGGCGAGCCGGAGAATCCGGCAGGAAAGGAATCATGTACGACATCGGACGCAGCAAGCGTGCCACCCGGGCGTACAGCCTGGATGACATCGCTCTCATCCCTTCCCGGCGCACCCGCGGCACCGAGATGGTGAACTTGGAGTGGCGCATCGACGCTCTCACCTTCGACTTCCCGATCATGGCCGCTCCGATGGACTCGGTGATGAGCCCGGCGACGGCCATCGAGTTCGGGCGTCTGGGTGGCCTCGGTGTGCTCAACCTCGAGGGATTGTGGACCCGTTACGAGGACCCCACGCCGTACCTCGAGGAGCTGGCCGGGCTGAGTGACGACGTCGCCCCCCGCACCACCCGATACGATCCCATGATCTTCAGCCCGCCGTATGCAGGAGATCTACTCCGAGCCGATCAAGGCCGAGCTCATCACCGCCAGGATGACCGAGATTCGGGCCGCCGGAGTGCCGGTAGCCGGGTCCTTGTCGCCGAAGAATGCGTCTCGGTTCTCCGAGACTGTCGTCAACACCGGGGCTGATTTCTTCGTCATCCGTGGCACGACGGTGTCGGCCGAGCATGTCGGTAGTGGGGACGACGTCCTCGACCTGCGCAAGTTCATCTACGAGCTCGACGTCCCGGTCATCGTCGGTGGATGCGCGACCTACCAGACGGCCCTGCACCTCATGCGGACCGGCGCGGCTGGCGTGCTCGTCGGCTTCGGTGGGGGAGCGGCCCACACCACCCGCCAGGTCCTTGGCATCGAGGTGTCGATGGCGTCGGCGATCGCTGACGTGGCCGAGGCCCGTCGCGACTACATGGACGAGTCGGGGGGACGCTACGTCCACGTCATCGCCGATGGCTCGGTGGGACATTCCGGGGACATCGCCAAGGCCATCGCTTGTGGTGCTGACGCAGTCATGGTCGGATCCCCACTGGCCCGGGCCGCCGAGGCCCCTGGCAGGGGATGGCACTGGGGTGCCGAGGCATGGCACGCTGACCTGCCGCGTGGTTCTCGGGTGCACTTCGAGCCCGTGGGTACCCTCGCGGAGGTGCTCAGCGGGCCTTCGCGCGTCCCGGACGGCACCATGAACCTCGTCGGTGGGCTGCGTCAGGCCATGGCCACCACCGGCTATTCGGAGGTCAAGGAGTTCCAGCGCATCGAGCTGACGATTCGCTGATCGTCCCATCAATCAGGACACCGTCCCGGCGAGCGGGATGGCTGGCTAACCTTCGGGCATGAGCGAAGTGCCCGAAGAATTGGTCGTGTTGCGCGGCGCGATTGACAACATGGACGCCGCCCTCATCCATCTGCTCGCCGAGAGGTTCCGGATCACCCGCGAGGTGGGCCGCCTCAAGGCTGAGCGCGGACTGCCGTCGGCAGATCCGGCCCGTGAGGCCGAACAGATCGCACGGTTGCGTCAGCTCGCCGTCGAGTCGAACCTCGATCCCGAGTTCGCCCAGAAGGTCATCACCTTCATCGTTGCCGAGGTGGTGCGTCACCACGAGGCCATTGCAGACGAGTCCCAGGACGACCCTGCGAGCGCCCCCGAAGCGGATGCGTCCACCTCGGAGGCATTCGGCAACTGATGGGTCAGGCGATGACGTCGCCCTGGTGAACCTTCGACGGGATACCGACGACGACCGTTCCGGGGGCGACGTCTTTGATGACCAGCGCGTTGGCGCCGATCTTGCAGTCGTCACCGACGGTGATGTCACCAATGATCTTGGCACCGGCGCCGATGAGGACACGATTGCCAATCGTGGGGTGACGCTTGAAGTGTCCGCGCGCGCGTCCGCCGAGGGTGACCTGGTGGTACATCAGCACGTCGTCACCCACGACCGCCGTCTCCCCGATGACCACCCCCATGCCGTGGTCAATGAAGAACCGACGCCCGATCGTCGCTCCTGGATGGATCTCGATTCCGGTGAGATTGCGGGAGAGCTGGGACAGCAGACGAGCCAGTGGGCGCAGCGCCGGATACTTCACCCAGATGGCATGGGCGAGACGGTGTGCCCAGATGGCATGGACGCCCTGGTATGCGATGGCGACCATGAGTTTCGACGTGGCGGCGGGGTCCTCACGCATGGCGGCGTCGAGGTCCTCCATGGCGCGTTCCTTCCATCGCTTGAGGGTCCGGAGGAGTTCCGTCGTCTCATTCGTCATGGCCAGCCTCAGTTCTGCTGCAGTGAGTGGTACCGGTGAATGAACCATATCGAGCCCAGACCTGTCGACCAATGGAAAGGGCGGGCGGAGTTCCACTTCGTGGTCATCTGACGGCATTTCGACGCCCATCGGGTGGATGTTCGCGCAGTCGGGGACCGGTCGAGTGGCGCGACTGGGGGCTCTGGGCCATAGACTCGGCCTCATGGAACAACTCCACGACGTCGTTCTGGTGGTCGACTTCGGGGCGCAGTACGCCCAGCTCATTGCCCGCCGGGTGCGCGAGGTGAACGTTTACTCCGAAATCGTCCCGCACAACATGCCAGTCCGCGAGATGCTCGCCAAGGAACCTGCCGCGATCATCCTTTCCGGAGGCCCGGCCTCGGTCTACGCGGATGGGGCCCCGAGCGTCGACCCGGCCCTGTTCAACGCCGGTGTGCCGGTGATGGGCATCTGTTACGGCTTCCAGGCCATGGCTCAGGCCCTCGGTGGTCAGGTCGCCCACACCGGAGCCTCTGAATACGGACGTACCAGCCTGTGCATAACCTCCCCAGGTCAACTGCTCTCCCGTATCCCTCACACCATCAGCGTGTGGATGAGTCACGGTGACTCCGTCTCCCGTGCTCCGGAGGGGTTCTCGACCCTCGCTCGTACTGCAGGTGCCCCGGTGGCCGCCTTTGAGAACGTGGAGCGCAAGCTCGTTGGTGTGCAGTGGCACCCGGAGGTACAGCATTCCGAATCCGGGCAGACGGTTCTGGAGCACTTCCTCTTCGACATCGCCGGATGCCGTCCGGACTGGAATGCCAGCTCGATCGTCGGAGACCAGATCGCTCAGATCCGCGGCCGGGTCGGTGACCGTCGTGTCATCTGTGCACTGTCTGGCGGCGTCGACTCCGCGGTCGCGGCCGCTCTGGTGCAGCGTGCCGTCGGCGACCAGCTCACCTGCGTCTTCGTCGATCACGGTCTGCTGCGTCAGGGAGAGGCCGAGCAGGTCAAGCACGACTTCGTCGAGGCCACTGGCGCCGACCTCGTGGTGGCAGACGAGTCCCAGCGTTTCCTGGACGCCCTGGCCGGAGTCACTGATCCCGAGGCCAAGCGCAAGATCATTGGTCGCGAGTTCATTCGCACCTTCGAGGACGTCGCCAAACGGCTCAACGCCGATCAGACGATCGACTTCCTGGTGCAGGGGACCCTTTACCCCGACGTCGTCGAGTCCGGCGGTGGCGAGGGAGCCGCCAACATCAAGAGCCACCACAACGTCGGAGGCCTTCCCGACGATCTGCAGTTCAGCCTCGTCGAGCCGCTGCGCACCCTCTTCAAGGACGAGGTGAGAGCCGTCGGCCTGGAGCTGGGCCTGCCCGAGGACATCGTGTGGCGCCAGCCCTTCCCAGGCCCGGGCCTGGGTATTCGCGTCATCGGCGAGGTGACCAAGGAGCGCCTCGAGGTGCTGCGTACCGCCGATGCCATCACCCGCGAGGAGATGAGCGCGGCTGGTCTGGATCGCAAGGTCTGGCAGTGTCCGGTGGTTCTGCTCGGTGACGTCCACTCGGTGGGTGTGCAGGGTGACGGACGTACCTACGGCTCGCCGATTGTGCTGCGCCCGGTGACCAGTGAGGACGCCATGACCGCTGATTGGGCCCGCATTCCCTATGACGTGCTGGAGAAGATCTCCACCCGGATCACCAACGCCTGCCCGCAGATCAACCGGGTGGTTCTCGACATCACCTCGAAGCCGCCGGCCACCATTGAGTGGGAGTGAGACGGCTCCAGGACATGACAGCGCCCGTACCGATCGATCGGTGCGGGCCCTGTCATGTAGCTGAAGGTCAGTCCTCCTTGTACGGGTTGAAGGTCTCGTCGGGACGATGGGGAGCTGTCGTCTGATTGAAGTTCCAGGTATTTCCTGAGCGACGCGATTCCTGCTTGTCCCGTGCCTTTCGGGCGGCATCACCAGCTATGCTCGCGCCGCTGCGCTCATCCGGGATGATCACCCACAACACGAGGTAGATGAGTGGTCCCGAGCCGGCAGCGAGAATCAAGACCGCTGCGACGATGCGGACAATGGTCGGGTCCAGATCGAAGGCGTTGGCAATGCCTTGGCAGACGCCGCCGACGATGCGGCCCTCCTCGGGCCGGGTGATCTTGGTGGCCATAGGTCGGTCCTCCTGACTAGTGGCTTACATCCATCGTGCCATGTGTCTGTGAGGCGCACGGAGACATCAATGAGCGCGGGGTGTCCCGGAGGTGCCCATACATGCAGCGAGGCCCCGTCCAAGGACGGGGCCTCGCTGGAGAGAGGATGAGAGATCAGTAGGTCACTGGCTCTTCTTCTTGGTGATGGCACCCCAGATCCACAGGACGATGAGGGCACCGACGATTGAGATGAGCCAGGTCCAGAGGTTCCAGAAGTCGCCAAGGGGCTTGTTGAAGATGAGGGAGCCGAGCCAGCCACCAAGAACCGCGCCCACGACGCCGAGAAGAAGGGTGACGAGGATGCCGCCGCCCTGCTTGCCCGGCATGATGGCCTTGGCGATGGCGCCGGCGATGAGTCCGAGAACAATCCATGCAAAGAATCCCATGCGTCCAGTGTCGTTGACGATGGGTCAAAACGTCCAGTAACGATCACGGATCGTAGCCGAGTACTTAACCAAAAGTGCGTATTGTTACCAGCGACAACAGTTGCCTGGCTAGGTAATACGTCATTTTTTACGCTGGCGACGGAATCTCAGAAAAATGGTCGCCATGGGGACAACAGCGCCTCGGTGAATTTTGCGACGTTGGATCGCGACTGCCATTCGTCGAGGGTGAGCTCCACGCAGTTCGCCATGTCGATCTCGAATATTTCAGCCATCCGCTCGGCGACAGTGGGATCGGTGATGGCGATGTTGACCTCATAGTTGCCCTGGAGGGACAACCTGTCGAGGTTGGCCGTGCCGATCGTCGACCAGATGCCGTCAATGGTGCAGGTCTTGGCATGCACCATGGCCCCCTGGTAGAGGAAGAGCCGTACTCCCTGATGAAGGAGCCGGTCGTAGTAGCCACGGCTCAGCCAGTCGGCGATGACGTGATTCGACTCGGCGGGAACGACGATACGCACGTCGACCCCGCGAGAGGTCGCCTGGTGAAGGGCAGCGACGACGTCGTCGTCCGGAATGAGATAACCCTGGGTCATCCAGATCCGCTCACTGGCACGGTCAATGGCCTCGAGGTACATGTTCCGAATGGGATAGACGGCCATCCGCGGGGAGTTGCGGTGTACCGCGAAGGGGGTGTCCCAGTAGCGCACCCCAGGGGAGGGCAACACCGGCTGGTTGCGTCGCGAGACCAACGCCCCCTTGGGTCGCTGGTTCCACATGTCGACGAAGGTGTTCTCCAATTCCCCGACGGCCGGGCCGGTGATACGGGCGTGGGTGTCACGCCACCGATCCGCGTAGAGGGACCCGATGTTGTACCCACCGATGTAGGCGACGCCGGAATCGACGACGAGGAGCTTGCGGTGGTCGCGTCCCATGTTGCGGATGGTTGGCATCCACGACGGGGTGACGAGCGGTTGGGCGCGCACATGGACGCCGTGCAGCTCGCGGAAGAAGCGCGGATCGACGACGAGGTTGGCGAAGGTGTCCCACATCGCATAGACCTCGACGCCTCGGGCAACGGCGTCGACGAGGGCCTGGCGGAACTGTCGACCGACCTCGTCGTTCTTCCAGATGAAGGTTTCGAGATAAATGGTGTGCTGAGCCGCCTCGATGTCGGCGATCATCGCAGCGTAGAGGTCACGTCCGAAGGTGAAGATCTCGACCTGGTGATCGCCCACCTCGAGGGATTCCACCGGGGCGGTGGGGAAGCGGTAGGGACGGCGACCCCGTCTCCTGACGCCGTTGAAGACGACGAGCCCTGCCATCGTGGCCATCTGGGCGGCAACCGTTCCGCCTGCTACCCAGTGCAGGACGCGGCGAAGGGTGGTTTTCTGGCGAGGGGCCCGGGTCATGTGCTCAGGGTACCGGGCCCCCGAACACCGGCTGCGAGGCAGTCGGCGTCGAGGGCCTGGAAACGTTGTGTCATGACGACTGGTTGATCACCGGCGCAGTGCCCGTCGCGCCAACCAGTTACCCAGGAACTGGGCCAGCTGGACGATGATGATGATCGTCACGACGGCAATGGCCGTCACCGTCCAGTCGTACCGCTGATAACCGTAAGTGATGGCGAACTGACCCAGGCCGCCACCGCCCAGAGCACCGGCGATGGCCGTCATGTCGACGATCGCGATGAGGATGTAGGTGTATCCGAGAATCAGCGGGCCTAGGGCCTCACGGGCCACGACGTCGAAGAGGATCCGCCACGGACCGGCGCCCATGGCGCGCGCAGCCTCGATGACACCGGGCTCGACGGTGACGAGGTTCTGCTCGACGATTCGGGAGATCGCGAAGGTGGCCGCGATGCACAGTGGGAAGGTGGCGGCACGAACGCCGATCGTCGTTCCGACGACCTTGAGTGTCAGTGGAGCGATCGCCGTCATGAAGATGATGAACGGAATCGGCCGGATGATGTTGACGATGACGTTGAGAATGGTGTGGACGACCTTGTTGGCGAGCAGCCCACCGCGCCGGGTGGCGTAGAGCAGGATGCCCAGCACCAGTCCACAGACACCACCGATCACCAGGGTGATCAGGGCCATGAAGAGGGTTTCCCAGATGGACTGCAGATATATCGGACGCAGGTAATCACTCATCAGTGGTCCTCCTGACTGGTGGTCGTGGTGGCAGCCGTGTCGGAGGCGTCGGTCAGGATCCGGGCAGCCTTCTCGACGGCCTCGTCGGAGCCCGACAAGGCCACGGTGTAATTGCCCAGCGAGCCGCCGTGGACCTCGATGACTCCACCATGGACGATCCGGAAGGAAGCCCCGGTCTGGCCGATACGAGCCAGCGCGTCCCCGAAGGCGTCACTGGACACCGAGCTGACGTCGACCAGGCGAGTGCCAGGGTTCTCCGAGCGCAGCCGGGCCTCTTCCTCCCCACTGGGATGCTGACCGATGATCGTCGACAGGAAGCGCTGGGTGGTCTCGGACTGTGGATGGGCGAAGACCTGCCGGGCGCTCCCGGTCTCGACGAGGTGTCCAGCTTCCAGCACCGAGACTTGCTGAGCGATGGAACGGACGACCTCCATCTCGTGGGTGATGACGACAACCGTCACCCCGAGAACCTCGTTGACCCGCTTGAGTAGGGAGAGGACGTCAGCCGTCGTCTCCGGGTCGAGGGCGGAGGTGGATTCGTCAGCCAACAGGATCGACGGCTTGGTGGCCAGCGCCCTGGCGATTCCGACTCGCTGCATCTGTCCGCCGGAGAGCTGGTTGGGATGATCCCATGCCTTGCTCGTCAGCCCGACGAAGCTCAGCAGCTCGGTGACGCGCTCCTTCTCCTGGGCCTTCTTCCAGCGAGCCAGCTTGAGTGGGTAGGCGACGTTGTCGTAGATAGTCCGGGACCCGAACAGGTTGAACTGCTGGAAGATCATCCCGATGTCGGTTCGCAGCGGGCGCATCGCCTTGTCGGAGAGCTGGGAGACGTCGGTGCCGTCAACCAGTACCCGCCCGCTCGTCGGGGATTCCAACCCGTTGATGAGGCGCACCAGGGTGGATTTTCCAGCGCCGGAATGTCCGATGACCGCTGAGATGGAACCTCTCTTGATCGCCAGGCTCACGTCGTCCAAGGCTCGCACCGGCCCGGTACGGGTCTGAAAGTCCTTGGTGACGTGTTCGAAGACGATGTGATCAGGACACTGCGGCGCCGAAGCAGGCGCGACATCTGTTGCCATGGGGAGCCTCGCTGGAAAATCGGATAGGGATCAGGAATTCGACTTCTTGATTTCGGTGGTCAGATCGCCCAAGATCTTGTCGAGATCGGCCTGGGAACGATCAGAAACGACCTTGGCAGTGCCGCCGGACTGCTTGATGATCGACTTCTGAACCTCGGGGTCCGACCACAGCTTGGCAACCTTCTTGTAGGTCTCGTTGTTCTTGTCAGCGGCCTTGGCAGCAATGATGTTGACGTAGGGGTCGGCCGACTTGCCGGTGGCGTTGTCCTTGTAGAGAACCTTGTTGAGATCCAGGCCGGCGTCGGCGGCGAAGTTGTTGTTGATGACCGCGGCATCGACACCGTCGAGGGAGGCAGCCGTCTGGGCGGCGTCAATGGCCTTAACCTTCACCTTGGACTGGTTGGCAATGACGTCGGCAGGGGTCGACAGGGCAGACCCGCCGTTGCGTAGCTTGAGCAGTCCGGCCTTCTGCAGCACGAGAAGGGCACGTCCCTGATTGGTGGCGTCGTTCGGAATGGCAACGGTGACCCCGGCAGGAAGCTGGGAGACCTGCTGGTACTTCTTGGAGTAGATGTTCAACGGGACGACGTAGGTCGCGGAGATCGCGGTGAGGTTGTCGTGGTTCTTGACGTTGTAATCAGCCAGGAAGAGCAGGTGCTGGAAGACGTTGAGGTCGACCTGCCCCTGGGAGAGAGCGACGTTGGGCTGGGTGTAATCGTTGAAGCTGACGACCTCGATGTTGATGCCCTCCGCGGAGGCCTTCTTCTTGAGGACCTTCCAGTAGTCGTTGGCGGCCTCGGTGGTACCAATCTTGACGGTTGTCGTCCCGCCAGCTGCTGAGTCGTCACCCTTGTTCTTGTTCACCGCGAAGATGATGCCGGCGATGATCGCCAGCACGACGATGATGATGCCGACGATGAGGCCGGTGTGGTGGCCATCGGGCTTTTCGGGAAGAGCCTCGGGGGTCGACGCCGAGGGGGTGGATGCGCTCATGAGTTGGTCTCCTGGATATGTCTTGAGTGGATTCGGGTGAAGATGCGATCGGGTACGGCACGTCGGTCTGCGTGAGTGTGCAGATGTGGGCATAGATCGACCACTGGCATGAATCAGTGGGAGAGAGGGGCCGGAAGTCCTGCCGGCGGAATTAGTCCGCCGTCAGCAGGTGCCGAGCATTCGCAGGTAGCACGAGCGGCACATCATCATCGAGGCCGCGCGAAGGTCGGCGTCGATGGTGTGGCTGAAGGCCGCAGTCATAGCAGTGCTCCTGAATTCTGGTGGCGGCCCTGACCGGGCCGAGCTTTCCCAGAATTTACGGCCATTCATCCGATGCTGTCAATACGTGAGCGCCTGTTTCACTGGGTGAACGCCAGTGAGTCATGGGATCAGCGCCCTGTGGAGGGCCCTGACGGGCCGGTAAGCTGTGAGCCGCCATGACGACACCGGATCTGTTTTCGTTCTTCGAGTCGACCAATGAGAGGCGCCACCCGGTCGAGCCGGGGGTCTTGCCGACGCATGCCGCGATGACTACGGCAGGAGTCTCTTCCGCCGATCTGCTGGCCGACCTCAACGAGCCCCAGCGTGAGGCCGTCCTGCATGCGGGGGCCCCGGTCCTCGTGGTGGCCGGTGCTGGTTCGGGCAAGACCCGTGTCCTGACCCGTCGTATCGCGCACCTGGTGGGGGAGCGCGGTGTCCATCCCGGTTCCATTCTGGCCATCACCTTCACCAACAAGGCTGCGGCTGAGATGAAGGCGCGCGTCGTCGATCTGGTAGGTAACCGGGCCAAGCCGATGTGGGTGTCGACCTTCCATTCCGCTGCGGTGAGAATGCTGCGGACCGACATTGATCGCCTGGACATCTCGCGCAATTTCTCCATTTATGACGACACCGACGCGAAACGACTCATCACCCTGGTGGCCCGCGATCAGAATCTGGACCCGAAGAAGTTCCAGCCACGGGCGATCATGAACTGGATCTCGAACCAGAAGAACGAGCTCATCACTCCCGATCAGGCTCTCGAGAATGCCAGTAGCGGAAACGATCGAACGAATGCTGAGGTCTATGCCGAGTACCAGCGTCGCCTTCGTGCTGCGAACGCCCTGGACTTCGACGACCTCATCATGTGCACCGTCACCCTGCTGAGGCAGTTCCCGGACGTGCGTGAGCAGTATCGCCGCCGTTTCCGCCACGTCCTCGTCGATGAGTACCAGGACACCAACACTGCTCAGTATCAGTTCATCCGGGAGCTGTGCGGGGATGATCCGGTGTCATTGGCTGACGGAGCGCGCAGCGTCGATTCGCCCGAGCTCATGGTCGTGGGTGACTCGGATCAGTCGATTTACGCCTTCCGTGGCGCGACAATTCGTAACATCCTTGATTTCGAGAAGGATTTCCCCGGCGCTCGGACGATCCTGTTGGAACAGAATTACCGCTCCACGCAGACGATTCTCACCGCCGCGAACAATCTCATCAAGGTCAACCCGAACCGTCCGGCCAAGAATCTGTGGACCGATCAGGGTGACGGCGACAAGATCGTCGGATATGTCGCTGACACCGAACATGACGAAGCGGCTTGGGTGGCGCGACGCACCGACGAGCTCGTGGACGAGGGACGCACCAGTTACGGACAGGTCGCGGTGTTCTACCGCACCAACGCCCAGTCGCGAGCTTTTGAGGATGTCTTCATTCGCACCGGTCTGCCGTACCGGGTCGTCGGAGGCGTGAAGTTCTACGAGCGTAAGGAGGTTCGCGACGCGGTGAGTTACCTGCGCACCATCGCCAACCCCTCCGACGACGTCTCGCTGCGACGCATCCTCAACACCCCACGTCGCGGAATCGGCGCGCGGGCCGAGGCCGCCGTCGAGATGTTCGCCACTGCTCGACGGATCAGCTTCTGGGAGGCCCTCAGGCGGATCGACGAGATCAATGGACTGGCAACGAGATCGGTCAACCAGATCCGAGCCTTCGTCAGCTTGATGGAGGACCACGTCGCGATGGTCGAGCAGGGCAGGCGAGCTGATGAGATCACCAGCTCCATCCTCAAGGAATCCGGCTACATCGCCGAGCTCGAGAACTCCAAGGACCCCCAGGACGAGACGAGGCTGGAGAACCTCGTCGAGCTGGTCTCGGTGGCCCAGGAATTCGTGGCCAGGGTCCACGCCATCGACATCGATGCCGCAGCGGAAGGCGATGTCGAGGACCTCGAGTTGTCGGCCGACGACTCCCTGCCGGCCTTCCTGGAACAGATCGCCCTGGTCGCCGATTCGGACCAGTTGCCGACCGGTTCCGACGGGGTCGTCACCCTGATGACCCTGCACACCGCCAAGGGCTTGGAGTTCGACACCGTCTTCATCACTGGATTCGAGGACGGCGTCTTCCCCCACATGAGGTCCCTGGCAGACGCCACCGAACTAGCGGAGGAGAGACGGCTGGCCTATGTGGGCATCACCCGTGCTCGCAAACAGTTGTTCCTGTCCCGGGCGGCGGTACGGACGATGTGGGGGCAGGCCCAGTACAACCCGCCGAGCCGATTCGTCGACGAGATCCCCGAGCGCCTCATCGAGTGGGAGAGGCTCGGCCAGGTCTCGGTGGGATGGTCGACCTCCGCGAGTGGTCGCTCACATTCGGCACGCGGATCCTTGCATGACGGCTCCCCTGCCTTCGGGTCCGGACGGGGACCTGCGAATGCTCCCAGGAGCAAGTCCCTCTCGCTGTCCGTGGGGGACAAGGTGCTGCACTCCACCTTCGGACTCGGCACCGTCAAAGCCACTTCTGGTCAGGGTGAGAACGCCAAGGCTGACGTCGATTTCGGGTCGGCTGGTCTCAAGAGATTGGCGCTGAAATTCGCTCCGCTCGAGAAGCTGTGAGCACGGCCTCAGGGGTTTTCCCACGTCAGATCGCTCGACGTCGTGACACCGGGTGGGCACTGGACCGTCGGGGTTGTTAATCTGTTCTCGGTGGGCAAACGACCAACCGCGTCGACCTCATTGTGAACATTCTTGTGTTCGAGATGGCAGGTTGCCGTCAGCCCCGTTCCCGGCCCGGCAACGGCCGGTCGACTCGCAGAGTGGAGAGATTGTGGACCTGTACGAATACCAAGCCCGCGACCTGTTTGAGAAGCACGGTGTGCCTGTGCTTCGAGGCGTCGTCGCGGAGATTCCCGAGCAGGCGTCCGAGGCCGCAGTGAAGCTCGGCACCCCCGTCGTCGCCGTCAAGGCGCAGGTCAAGGTGGGTGGCCGTGGCAAGGCTGGCGGCGTGAAGATCGCCAAGTCCCCTCAGGAGGCGGCCGAGCACGCCAAGGCCATCCTGGGCATGGACATCAAGGGTCACACCGTTCACAAGGTGATGATCGCCGAGGGAGCTGACATTGCCGAGGAGTACTACTTCTCGATCCTGCTCGACCGTGGTGAGCGTCGCTACCTGGCGATGTGCTCTCGTGAGGGCGGCATGGACATCGAGACCCTCGCCAAGGAGCGGCCCGAGGCCCTGGCCAAGGTGCCGGTCGACCCGATCGACGGCATCGACGAGGCCAAGGCTCGTGAGATCCTCACCGAGGCTGGCTTCCCCGAGGGCGAGCAGGACGCCATCGTCCCGGCTGTCGTCAAGCTGTGGGAGACCTACCGGGACGAGGACGCCACCCTCGTCGAGGTCAACCCGATGATCAAGACCGGTGACGGACGCATCCTCGCCATCGACGGCAAGATGACCGTCGACAACAACGCTTCCTTCCGTCAGCCCGAGCATGCAGCCCTGGTGGACCGCGCCACCACCGACCCGTTGGAGCTGCGCGCCGGTGAGCTCGGCCTCAACTACGTCAAGCTCGACGGCAATGTCGGCGTCATCGGAAACGGCGCCGGCCTCGTTATGAGCACCCTGGACTGCGTCGCCTACGCCGGCGAGGAGTTCCCGGGATCCCCGAAGCCTGCCAACTTCCTCGACATCGGCGGTGGCGCCTCGGCCGAAATCATGGCCAACGGCCTTGACCTCATCATGGGCGACGAGCAGGTCCGTTCCGTCTTCGTCAACGTCTTCGGCGGCATCACCGCCTGCGACCAGGTGGCGCTGGGAATCAAGGGCGCTCTCGAGAAGCTGGGCGAGAAGGCCTCCAAGCCGCTCGTCGTCCGTCTTGACGGCAACAACGTGGCCGAGGGCCGCAAGATTCTCGAGGAATTCAACCACCCGCTCGTGACCATGGTCCCGACCATGGACGAGGCCGCCAGCAAGGCCGCCGAGCTCGCATCCAAGGAGGCCTGAGACATGGCGATCATTCTCGACCAGAACTCCAAGATCATCGTCCAGGGCATGACCGGCTCGGAGGGCATGAAGCACACCCAGCGCATGCTCGACTCCGGCACCGCCGTCGTCGGTGGCGTCAACCCGCGCAAGGCGGGCACCACCGTGTCCTTCAACGGTGGCATCACCGTCCCGGTCTACGGCAGCGTCAAGGAGGCCGTCGAGGCCACCGGCGCCAACGTGTCCGTGATCTTCGTCCCGGCCAAGTTCACCAAGTCGGCCGTCATGGAGGCCATCGAGGCCGAGGTCCCGCTGGTTGTCTGCATCACCGAGGGTGTCGCCGTCAAGGACACCGCGGAGTTCTTCACCGCCGCCCAGCGTTCCGGCAAGACCCGCATCATCGGCCCGAACTGCCCGGGCATCATCAGCCCCGGGAAGTCCAACGCCGGCATCATTCCCGCCGACATCTCCGGTCCGGGACGCGTGGGCCTGGTCTCCAAGTCCGGCACCCTGACCTACCAGCTCATGTACGAGGTGCGTGACCTGGGCATCTCGACGGCCATCGGCATCGGCGGCGACCCGATCATCGGGACCACCCACATCGATGCCCTGCAGGCCTTCGAGGACGACCCGGAGACCGACATCATCGTCATGATCGGTGAGATCGGTGGCGACGCAGAGGAGCGCGCAGCTAAGTACATCTCTGAGCATGTCACGAAGCCGGTTGTGGCTTACGTGGCTGGCTTCACCGCTCCTGAAGGAAAGACGATGGGTCACGCGGGCGCCATCGTGTCCGGTTCCTCGGGCACCGCGGCTGCCAAGAAGGAGGCTCTCGAGGCTGTTGGCGTTCGCGTCGGCAAGACCCCAACCGAGACCGCCAAGCTGGCTCACGAGGCGATGGACTCACTCAAGAAGTGACGCCCTGATCCTGTGTTCGCACGGAACCCGGCCCCCTTGTGGAGCCGGGTTCCGTGCGTTGCGTCGTGCTCCCAGGTGTGGTGACTCAGAATCGTCGCCGGTGGAAGGTAAGGTTCCAGATGATCTTCTTCCCCGAACCGAACAGGACTCCCACATGGGCACATCTGGCTCGACATCGACCTCGGCGAGGTTCGTCGTTGAGTCCTCCGAGGCCGACGAGCCTCGTGAGCCTCGCGTCCCGTGGCCATGGCCGGTCGTCGTCCTGGCGGCCGCAGCAGCGGCCATCCTGGCCCAATGGCTCGCCCTGGCCGGGATCATCGTCCCGGAGTGGTTGTCCAGTAACGGTCGGTCCTTCCCGAGCATGCTCGTTGCGGCGTCGAGCCTCTGGCTGAGTGGCCACGGTGTGCCCATCGACATCATCGGGATCCACGTCGGCCTCATCCCGCTGGGGCTCACCTGCGTCAGCCTGCTGCTCGGTGAGGAAGCCTGCCGCTATGGCACCCGCGTCCTGTGGCATCGCCACGACGGACACCCGCCACGTCGACATGTCGGTGAGGCGATTGCCCTCCACACCACCATCGAGCTTCTCGCGGCAATCATCATGACGGCTGCCGCCGGAACGTCCCACTGGGTGACGGCCATGGTTGGTGCCCTTCTCATTGGACTGTGCTCAGGTCTCGTCGGGGCTAGTCGCGGTGCACGCGTCAACCTGTTTGGCGGCTTGCCCCGCTGGGCTCGTGGACTGCCGAAAGCTGTTGGGTCGACCGTTGCCATCTGCCTGGCAGGCGGATCAGCCGCACTAGCCGTCGCCCTGCTCGTGCACGCGAGCAACGTGGTCCACCTGCACCAACAGATCGGGGCCACCGGATGGGGGGGAGTCTGCCTCGTCCTGCTGCAACTGGCCTGGCTGCCCACCATGGCACTGTGGGGAACCGCATGGACGGTCGGCCCGGGGTTTGCCCTTGGAACTGAGACCTTCGTCTCCCCGCTCGGAACACACCTCGGGATCGTCCCGGCGTTGCCAGTGCTTGGGGCCTTGCCCTCCAACGGTCCGTTGAGCCCGGCTGCCTGTGCCTGGTTTGCCGTCCCGGTGACTGCCGGAATCGTCGGTGGCATTGTTGTCATGAAGTCCCTGCCGGAGGCCGGGTTCGAGATCGGAGCGGGTATCGGTGCTCTTTCTGGTCTGCTGTCCGGGCTCGTGTTGGCCATCCTGGGCCTGCTGAGTCGTGGCAGCCTGGGCGACGGACGCCTCAGTGAGGTCGGCACGATCATGCCGGCCATGGCTGGATGCGCGGTCGGCATCCTCACCCTGGTGACGATGCTGTGCGGGTTCGCCGTCGGTATGACTCGCCAGCTGCAATCCGAGGAGTCGCGTCAGGGGCGTGCAGAGCGTCGCGAGGCACACAAGGAAGCCCACGCAGCCAAGTCCGAGGAGCGGGCCCGGAGCCGGGCTGCCAGGAAACAGGCTAAGGCCGAGAAGAAAGCTGCTGCGGAAGCGACTGACGCGGAGGAGACTTGCGCCGTTCAGGCCGAGGACCTAGATGCTGGTGAGGGTGCGACCTCGGTCGAGAATGAGTCGTCGTGGAAGGACACCGGGTCGAGGAGGATCACCCGTCCCACGGCTGCGTCCAAGGACATCAAGGCGGTCGAGGAAGAGATCATCGGCCACGGCATCTACGACTCCATTCAGAACGATCACGGGAACCCCGACAACGGGGACACCACCCACCATTCTTGAGCCGGGCGAGATCGCCTTCAGGGGTGACGTCGTGCCCCCTGCCGGCGTGAACCCCTAGGGTGACGCCACACGCCGTGGTAAATGGGTGCATACTTGTCCGCAAGCACACGTGCTCCGGGGTCGGTGAAAGTCCGAACCGGCGGTGACAGTCCGCGACCCGAGCCGTCCTCGTGACGGTGAGGTTGAACCGGTGGAATTCCGGTACCGACGGTTAAAGTCCGGATGGGAGGCAGCACGGCAGGTGGCTGGCGTCGTCAGCCCCGTGTGTCGTCCTTGCGCACCCCGGAGTCGCAACGGCCCGGGAGGACAGATGGACCAGCGGTGGGGCGACGCCATGACGCTCGCCCTGAACTTGGCAGCGAACTCGCCATGCCCTGACCCGAATCCGCGTGTCGGCTGCGTCATCGTCGCCGATGGTCAGGTTGTCGGGCAGGGATGGCATCACGGGGCGGGAACCTCACACGCCGAGGTGGAGGCACTGCATCAGGCTGGCGACGCTGCCCGGGGAGCAACTGCCGTCGTCACCCTGGAACCGTGCAATCACACCGGACGCACCGGTCCATGCAGCCATGCCCTGCGCGAGGCCGGGGTTTCCCGCGTCGTCATCGCTCAGTCCGACCCCAACCCGGTGGCAGTTGGGGGAGAACAGTTCCTGCGCACCAACGGGGTCGAAGTCATCACGGGTGTTCTTTCCGAGGCTGCCATGGCTCTCAACGCCGACTGGACGTTCAGCCAGACCCACCGACGCCCCCGGGTGTGCTGGAAGTACGCCGCCACCCTCGACGGACGCAGCGCCGCTCCCGACGGCACAAGTCAGTGGATCACCGGGGAAGAGGCGCGTCACCAAGTGCAGATCGGCCGCTCCCGGTGCGGGGCGATCGTCGTCGGTACCGGAACAGCTCTGGCTGACGATCCTCGACTGACGGTCCTGCTGTCCGAAGCCACCTGTCAGCCGCTGCGCGTCGTGGTGGGGATGAGGGACCTGCCTGCCGGTTGCCATCTCCACGACGATTCCGCCGAGACCTTGCAGATTCGCAGCCACGACCCCGTCGAGGTGCTTGACGTGTTGTGGCATCGCGGCATCCACCGGGTCTGGCTCGAGGGCGGTCCACGCCTGGCCGGAGCATTCCTGGCCGCCGACCTCGTTGACGAGGTCATCGCCCACATCGCACCGACGGTGTTGGGAGACGGTCGGGCAGCCGTCATCGATCCCACCGTCACCACCTTGGCCTTGGCCCACCACTTCGTCATCGACGACGTGTGCCGGCTGGGTCCTGACATCCAAATCCGCGCACACCACGAGTGAGGAGACCCATGTTCACCGGAATCATCGAGGAGATTGGCGAGGTCGTCGCCATCGACAAGGGACAGGAGTCGGCTCGGCTGTCCATCCGCGGACCCGTGGTCTGTTCCGACGCCCGGCTCGGTGCGTCCATCGCCGTCAACGGCACCTGCCTGACGGTCACCGACCTTGACGAGGTGACCTTCGGCTGTGACGTCATGGCCGAGACCCTCAACCGCACTGCCCTGGGGCGGTTGGCCCCGGGGAGCAGGGTCAATCTGGAGCGCCCGGTGGCCGTGGCGGGACGCCTCGGTGGACACATCGTCCAGGGGCATGTCGATGGGGTCACCGAACTCGTCTCCCGTACTCCCGGCGACCACTGGGAGGTCTTCCGATTCAGCCTTCCCACCACGCTGGCCAGGTACGTCGTCGAGAAGGGGTCGATCGCGATCAACGGCACATCCCTGACGGTCTGCGAGGTCAGTTCCGAGTGGTTCGAGGTGAGCCTCATCCCGACCACCCTCACCGGCACGGTCCTCGGTGGTCTCGAACCTGGCGAACCCGTGAACATCGAGGTCGACGTCATCGCGAAATACCTGGAATCCCTCGTGAACAAGGAGAAGTCATGCTGAACACCATCGAGGAGGCGCTGGCCGAGCTGCGCGCCGGACGTCCGGTGCTGGTTGCCGACGACGCCGACCGAGAGAACGAGGGAGACGCCATCCTCGCCGCTGAGCTGGCTGATCCACGCTGGGTCGGATGGATGGTCCGCCACACTTCCGGGTACCTGTGCGCACCCATGACCGACGAGCACGCTGACCAACTCGGTCTGCCCCTCATGTGGCCCGCCAACCAGGACCCGCTGCGAACCCGCTACACCGTCGCCGTCGACGCGGCATCCGGGATAACGACCGGTATCGATGCCGCCCAGCGTGCCCGCACCGCTCGAGTTCTCGCAAGCGCCACCTCGACCTCCGCTGACCTCGTCCGTCCCGGCCACGTCCTGCCGCTACGGGCCCGCGCCGGGGGAGTGCTGGAGAGGCGCGGTCACACCGAGGCCGCCGTCGACCTCGCCCGGCTGGCCGGCTTGGAACCCGTCGGTCTCATTGGTGAACTCGTGGGGGATGACGGTATGTGTCTGCGTACCGACTCCATAGCCGAGCTGGCCCGCACCGAGGATCTGGCCTTCGTCACCATCGATCAACTGGCGCAGTGGCGGCTTTCCCATGATCCGGCTGACACCACTGCGGCGCCTCGCGTGACGGCCCTTGCCAGCGCGGAATTGCCGACCCGGCACGGCCAATTCACGATGACCGGTTACCGGGACAACCTCACCGGGGCCGAACACGTCCTGCTCATGTCTGACAAGGGGATCTACGCCGACGACGGTGGCCCAGCCTGGGTGAGGGTGCACTCGGAATGCCTCACCGGCGACGCCCTGGGATCTCTACGTTGTGACTGCGGCGACCAGCTGGCAGCCGCTCAGGCCCACGTCAATGAGCATGGTGGGGCCATCATCCTGCTGCGTGGCCACGAGGGACGGGCGACTGGTCTGCTCAACAAGATCGCGGCATACCGGGCCCAGGATGGTGGACTCGACACCGTCGACGCCCAGACTCATCTCGGTCTACCCATCGACGCACGTGAGTACGGCGCGGCGGTGGCGATCCTGGCTGATGCCGGTGTTTCTGCCGTCCGCCTGCTCACGAACAACCCTGCCAAGGTGGATGCTCTGCGTGAAGGAGGACTTGAGGTGACGATGTCGCCTCTCGAGATTCCGGCCCGTCCCGAGGACGAGCGGTACCTGCGTACGAAACGCGATCGGATGGGACATCTGCTGGCACTCGACCACGACATGCCCGAGATCACCACGCCCGACCTGAACCATCCTGAACCCGCCCGGAGCACCCAAGGAGAATGATCATGAGCTCTCGTACCAATGTGGGACCTGCTGCCCCTGACCTCAGCAACCTCGACGGCAGTGGCCTTCAGGTCGCCGTCGTCGCATCGCAATGGCATGACAAGGTCATGAATGGCCTGCTTGCCGGTGCCCTGCGTGGCCTGGCCGACGCAGGGGTGGACGATCCCGTCGTCGTCAGAGTGCCGGGATCCTTCGAACTCCCGGTGGCCTGTGCCGCCCTCGCCGGCCGCTTCGACGCCCTCGTTGCCCTCGGCGTGGTCATCCGGGGAGGAACCCCGCACTTCGACTACGTCTGCGACGCCGCCACGCGGGGCATCACGGATGTCGCCGTACGCACCAGGACCCCCATCGGATTTGGCGTCCTGACCTGCGATGACGATGCCCAGGCTCTCGACCGCGCGGGGCTGGAAGGATCCCACGAGGACAAGGGACATGAGGCCGCTCAAGCCGCAGTCGCCACCTTCACGGCCCTGTCCGCCGTCACAGCCTCGCGCCCCACACAGGCCTTGAGGGCTTAGGGTGGGGGCGTGACCGTTCGTGTTGTCGTGCTCGTCTCGGGCACCGGAACCCTGTTGCAATCCCTCATCGACAACCTGCCCGAAGAGGTGACCATCGTCGCCGTCGGCTCCGACCAGCCTGGCGCCGTCGCCCTGCAACGAGCCGAGAAGGCCGGCATCCCCACCTTTGCCGAGCCCCTCCCCAGGGCCGACGCCGACCAGCGGGTCACCATGAGGGAGGCCTGGGACGCGCGACTGACCGACGACGTCTCCCGGTTCGATCCTGACCTGGTCGTCTGTGCTGGCTTCATGAAGCTGCTCGGGACGACCTTCCTGGATCGTTTCGGGGGCCGCACCATCAATTCCCATCCGGCCTTGCTGCCGTCCTTCCCCGGGATCCACGGTCCCCGCGATGCTCTGGACTACGGAGTCAAGATCACCGGTGCCACCGTCTTCGTAGTCGACGCCGGGGTCGACACCGGTCGGATCCTTGCCCAGCGGGCCGTGCCCGTCCGGGCCGACGACACCGTCGAGTCCCTCCATGAACGTATCAAGGTGGAGGAACGAGAGATGCTCGTCGAAGTCGTCACAGAACTTGCCGGGGCTCGCCCCGGTACGCAAGAACTCGGCACCGAACCGTCCCGGAAGGATCCACAGTGAGTGAACGTCAACCCGTCCGTCGAGCCCTCGTCTCCGTCTATGACAAGTCTGGCCTTGGCCAGTTGGCCAAGGCCCTCATCGACGCCAAGGTCGAGGTCGTCTCGACCGGCTCGACCGCCAAGGAGCTGGCCTCCCACGGGGTGACGGTGACCGAGGTCAGTGAGGTCACCGGATTCTCGGAGTGCCTCGACGGTCGCGTCAAGACCCTCCACCCGAAGATTCACGCCGGCATCCTTGCTGATCGCCGACTGGAGTCCCATCGTGATCAGCTGGCCGAGCTCGACGTCAAACCTTTCGACCTCGTGGTGTGCAACCTCTACCCCTTCTCCGAGACTGTGGCGCGCGGGGGAGATTTCGACGAGTGCATCGAGAAGATCGACATCGGTGGCCCGTCGATGGTCCGCGCGGCCGCCAAGAATCACGCGAGCGTTGCCGTCGTCACCAACCCTGACCAGTACGAGGACCTCGCCCGAGCCCTGTCCGAGGGCGGCTACACCGGCGAGGAGCGTCGCGTCCTGGCAGCCCGAGCATTCGCCCACACCGCTGCCTACGACGTCGCGGTGGCCACCTGGTTCGCCACTCGCAACGGGGTCTCCGGCGAGGGAGTGCCGGCCTTCGTCGGCATGACTGGTGAGCTTATCCATCCGCTGCGCTACGGCGAGAACTCCCACCAAGCTGCTGCGGTCTACCAGAGCCCCGGCGAGCCCGGTCTGGCCGGAGCTCGGCAGCTGCATGGCAAGGCCATGAGCTACAACAACTACGTTGACACCAACTCGGCCCGTCGCGCCGCCTTCGACTTCGAGGAGCCGTGCGTCGCCGTCATCAAGCACTCCAATCCGTGCGGCATCGCCACCGGTTCGGACATTGCCGAGGCCCATCGCAAGGCCCACGCCTGTGACTCGCTGAGCGCCTTCGGCGGCGTCATCGCCACCAACCGCCCAGTCAGTGTCGCGATGGCCGAGCAGGTCGCCGAGATCTTCACCGAGGTTGTCGTCGCTCCCGGATACGATGACGGGGCCGTGGAGATCCTGTCCCGCAAGAAGAACATCCGCCTGCTGGAGGCACCCGCGCCCGAGGTGGCCTGCTGGGAGCTGCGCCAGATCGACGGTGGGCTGCTGGCCATGGAGGCGGACGTCTTCCAGGCCGAGGGTGACGACCCGAGCCAGTGGACCCTCGCGGCTGGTGAGGCCGTCGACGATGCCACCCTGGCCGATCTGCTCTTCGCGTGGAAGGCCTGCCGCTCGGTGAAGTCCAACGCCATCCTCCTGGCCCATGGCGGAGCCTCGGTCGGCGTCGGCATGGGTCAGGTCAACCGCGTCGACTCATGCCGTCTGGCCGTGGAGCGGGCCGGTGATCGCGCCGCCGGATCGGTGGCCGCATCCGACGCCTTCTTCCCCTTTGCCGACGGTCCTCAGGTCCTCATCGATGCCAATGTCAAGGCCATCGTCGAGCCGGGCGGATCGATTCGTGACGACGAGACCATCGAGGCCTGCCGTAAGGCTGGCGTCGCTCTCTACCTCACTGGAACGAGGCACTTCTTCCACTGATCCCGGCTCCTCGAGCTGACCCTTACACCGAGATGTCT
>OJYR01000151.1_pt1 | contig 32831 bp, 4 predicted proteins | sample 1600991 | NCBI WGS metagenome assembly OJYR01 (sample SAMN04436854, study PRJEB24849) | human gut metagenome | biome: human gut; feature: NICU; material: stool | host: Homo sapiens | place: USA: Saint Louis, MO | collected 2012-05-11
ATTAAAGCACTTACTACATAAAAGAATAAGTTTTAAGGCTGATATTTGAGAAAATTTTATCAAGATGATTTTTTTAGGAAGTATATTACAGTACTACGTATTAGAAAATCATCTTTGACTCAGCGAGTATTTTAAACACGTGTTACTTATTTAAGTGATGCGTGTTTTTTTATGGATTACCCAACGTATTTTGTATTACAGTAATAGTAACTTTAACTAAGTATTGAATAGAAAGTAGGTTTATTATGGCGAAAATAAATTTTGATGCTGCGACGAAAGGAAATCCAGGCATAAGTACTTGTGCCATTGTAATCAAAGAAGATGAGCAGCATTATACATATACACATGAGTTAGGTGAAATGGATAATCACACAGCAGAATGGGCAGCATGTATTTATGCACTAGAACATGCACGTGAATTAAATGTTAGTAATGCGTTGTTGTACACTGACTCTAAGTTAATTGCGGATAGTGTTAACGCTGGTTATGTAAAAAATGCCAAATTCAAACCTTATTTTGATCAATTGGAAATATTTGAACAAGATTTTGATTTATTATTTGTTAAATGGATTCCGAGAGAACAAAACAAAGAAGCGAATCAACATGCACAGCAAGCATTGTACAAATTTATTAAAAAGAACAAATAAAAGGAGCACCGACTGATATATTTTCAATCGGTGCTCCTCTTTTTATCGAAGAAACAAATTATTTTTTATTTTTTTTAGATTTCTTTTTCTTCTTTTTAGCTGCTACCTTTTTAGAAGGTTTTTTTGATGCCGACTTTTTCCCTTTGGATTGGTTATCTTTTTGATTTTTCTTTTTAGCCAATAATAAAGGAACGTCTTCATCTTTAGATTCAATACTAGTTGTTGTTTCAACATTTCCATCTTTATCTTTGAGTCGTTTTGCGATTAAGACCGGTGAATGTTCGTTATCTTGCAACACTTTTTCATCTGTGTTTTCATTTGTAACTTCCACATCTTCTTCATCTTCTTTTCTGCGACGTTTAGGTAAGAAGAACGGCGTATGTTTAACTTTATCGAGTGACTCGTCATTGTTTAGCGAATCTTTTTCTTCAACAATAGCATCTTCTTCATCTTCTTTTCTACGACGTTTCGCAAATAAAAGTGGTAAATGTTTAGTACCTTCTATTGAACCTTTCTTCTTGTCTTTGCTATTATCTCTAATTTCCAATTCTTCCTCTTCATCCTCTTTACGACGACGTTTCGCAATGAAGAACCAGAAGCTAGCAAGTAATCCAGAAATACCAACAACGCCAAGTGCGTTTTTGATAACATTACCAATTCGGTCACCGAAATGACGCATATGAAGTGGATCGATTTCATCATCTTGATCCAATTTCTTCTTATGTCCAATAGGCGAACTATTGAATGGATGATTTACAGTGCCATAACCAACGTGTAAATGACTATTAGATTGACCATCTGAATTTGATGAAGGTTTGCTATGATCTGATGTTACAATTTGTACTGCTAAAATTCGTGCGATACCATTATTCAATGCAGCCTCAACTTGTTGTGGCGTTTGCGCATTATTAATATCTTTGATTGTTTCAAGCACAATTTCGTTAATTCGATTCATTGCTGCTTGTCTTTCTTCAGCAGTTCCAATTGTGCTATTTCTAATGCGATCAATTTTATCTGTAGAAATATCTTTAATTTTTGAAATCGCAGCTTTTTTACGGTTTTCCAATTCTTTAGCAAATGGATTGGCCGCTTTTAGTTGCGCTTTAAATTGCTCTAATTGTTGCGCAATTTCATCGATGCTTTGCGCACGTTGAATCGCCTGAATTGATTGATCTTTTAACTGATTTAATTTAGATATAGCTTCTTGCTTCTCTTTATCAGTTAAATCCTTACTAGCATTAATTTCATCAATCATATGTTGGATAGCATCAGAAATTGATTTAATGGCATTTGATTTGGCTTGGTCAATTGTAAATTGATCTGGATTGAATTGTTCAATATGCGCCTGTTCTTGGTGTTGAACTTCTTCCACCGTATGAGCATCTGCTGCGTTGTTAATTTGCTCAATAGCTTGTTGTTTAAGCTTATTAACTTCCGCAATCGCAGCTTCTTTTTGTTCAGGTGTTAATGTTGCGTGATTATTGATTTCATTAATCTTTTGTTGTGCCGCATTTTCAATTGATTCAATCGCCTGCTGTTTAACTACTGTCAATTCTTTTTCTACTACTTTCACAGGAACATTAACAATCACTTTTGATCCATCAAGCAATGTTACTTCAACTTTTGCTGTTAAACTATCAGAAATTGTTGCAGTTGACGGTGTATCAATAATTTCCGCTGTAAGTTGATCAATTAAGTTGATGTGTGCAAGAATATCTTGTTCTGTAATGATGTCATCACGATGGACAATGAGTTCGCCATTTACAAGGATTTGTTCAGGAGTTGCGTCAAAAATTTCATTTACAGCAGGTTGTGCATCAACTTCCCATACATGTGTATTTCTAATATCATCTAATCCTAAATTTAATCCTTGATTTAATTGATCTTTAGTTTGAGCATTTTCAATGTTTTCTAGTGCTCGTTTTTCAGCTTCGTCAATTTCTTTGAGCGCTTTTGCTTTTTGTTCAAGTGTTAAATCAGGGTTTGAATTGATTTGATCACGCTTCGCATTTGCTAATGCTTTAATTGCATTTTTCGCATCTTCTTTAGCTTTCACTAAATCTTTAATGTCTTGTAATGCTTGTGCAAGCTGCGCTTTGGCATGCTCAATTTCTTCTTTAGTCATCGCATTGTTAATGCCGTTATGACCTTGTTGCAAGATTTGATTTATTCGATCTTTAAGCGCTTGTTTTTCCTTATCTGTTAGATTTGGATTTCGATCAATTTCGTCAATTAATGCTTGAACTTGCTTATCAATATCTTGTTTCGCGCTTTCTTTAGCTTTCACTAAATCTTTAATGTCTTGTAACGCTTGTCCAAGTTGTGCTTTGGCTTGTTCAATTTCTTCTTTAGTCATCGCATTGTTAATGTCGTTATGACCTTGTTGAAGTATTTGGTTAATTCGATCTTTAAGCGCTTGTTTTTCCTTATCTGTTAGAATTGGATTTCGATCAATTTCGTCAATTAATGCTTGAACTTGCTTATCAATATCTTGTTTCGCGCTTTCTTTAGCTTTCACTAAATCTTTAATGTCTTGTAACGCTTGTCCAAGTTGTGCTTTGGCTTGTTCAATTTCTTCTTTAGTCATCGCATTGTTAATGTCGTTATGACCTTGTTGAAGTATTTGGTTAATTCGATCTTTAAGCGCTTGTTTTTCCTTATCTGTTAGAATTGGATTTCGATCAATTTCGTCAATTAATGCTTGAACTTGCTTGTCAACATCTTTATTCGCATCAATTTTAGCTTTCGGTATTTCATTGGCATGCACTTGTTCAATCGCATGGTTGCCAGCTGTTTGAACTTGAGATACATCCTGATTACTTGTTGCTTTATTAATGTTGTTGATGATGCTGTTTGCCAATTCTTCTGCTTTATTTTTCGCAATAAGCTTGTCTTGATCCGTCGCATTTGAAGCTTCGATTTCTTTTAGCTTATTAGCTAAAGCTTGATTAATAGATTGAATTGCCTTGTCTTTAGCATCTTGTAGTCGTTGATCACCATTAAGATTTTGGATTGCATCATTGACTGTTTGAATTGCGCCGTTAATATCATTCACATTTGTGTTATCACTATTTAGCAATGTATTTGCTAGACGTTTAGCATCATCGAAGTTTGTTTTAGCATTATCTTCAGCGTTTTGGTAATTGACAGTTTGCTCTGCATTTGGAATTTCATTGTCAACTAAATGTTTCAATGTTTCCATTGCATCATTTAAGTCAATTTGATTATTAACAATATCTGTTACATCTGATACAGTATCGGCATTGTTAATTGCATTATGTGCAAGATGTTGTTGCTGTTGATTTAATCCATTTAACGAATTAACAAACGCATTTGCTTTATCTTTGGCATTTGCAAGGTTTTGGTCTCCATTTAATGCATTTTGAGCATCAATAATATTTTGTTTCAATTGCTCTGCTTCAGCTTTTGCAATTGCATTACCTTGCACTTTATCTAACTCATGTGCTGCATTCGCAATTGCATTATCATAATTTGCTTTCAAATTATCATCTGCATTGATGTAATTTGTGCTGCTGATAACACCAAGGTGCTGTTCGTCAATATATTGTTGTACTGCACCCATTGCATTATCTAATTTAGTTGCTCTATTAATTGCTCGAGATGCTTTATTTAGCGTTTCAGCATTATTAATTTGTTGGATTGCTAATTGTCTTTGAGCATTGTTTAGATGTGTTAATTGATCCAATCTTTGTAATGCTTCAGACTTACGATTATTAAGTTTTTCTTCACCATTTAATGCTTTCTTTGCTGCAGTGACTGCATCATTTAATTTGATAACTTGTTCTGCAGTTAAGTTTTGACCTGTCGATTTATCAAGTGCTTGTTTCGCTTTATCAACCGCTTCATCATACACTTGTTTAACTTGTGTATCTGCATTGACATAGTTCGTGCTACCTTTCGTGCGTCCTTCATTGCCAGTGATTCCTTGTGACAATTGATCCATTACACGATTAAGTGCCTTAGCCTCATCTACAATTTGTTGGATTTGATTTAAATCGTTTGATTGATCGATGCGACCTTTAAATCCATCTTGTTGAGCATTGTTTAATGCATTCAATTGCTCTATATCATGTTTACCATTTGTTTTAGCAAGTGCTACACGTTCATCACCATTTAATGCTTGTTTTGCATTTAAAATATTTTGAAGTGCTTGATCCACTTGTTGCTTATTCGCATTTTGTTTCAATACATTTTCGGCATCAGCAATAGCTTGTTTATAAGCATTTTGCTTATCTAAATCTGCTTGTGTGTAATCTACAGTTTGCTCAACGTTAGCATGTTCATTAACTGCTTGTTGTAATTGATCCATTGATTGGTTCAATTGCGTTGCTTGATCTACTAATTCAGCGATTGGTTGAAGTTTCGTCGCTTGATCAATATTTTGTTTAGCAGTTGCAATTTGATCAGCATTTAAATGTGTTAATTGGTCAATAGTTTGTTTCGCTTGTGTTTTAGCTTCAGCGACTCTCTCATTACCATTTAACTCATTCACTTTTTCTTGAAGCTTAGTTAATGCTTGGTCTACAGCGTCTTTATTCGCATTTGAACCATTAGTTGGATCTGTAATGCTTTCTGCAGCTTGTAACGCTTGATCTACTGCTTCTTTTTTATCAGTTGACGCTTCAGTGTAATTTGGTTGAGCCTTATCTGTATTCACTTGATCAACTTTATTTTTCAATGTTTCCATCGCGTGATCAAGTTCAGTAGCAGTTTGAACATGTTGTGCAACCTCTGTTCTTGTAGGCGCTGCATTTATAGCATCAGTTAATGCTTGTTGTTGTGCATGATTTAAGTTTGGCAATGCATTTACAGTTGTTACTGCTTGTAGTTGATCACGAGCAAGTTTTTGATCACCATGTAGGTTATCTTTTGCAGTTGTTACTGCTTGTGTCAATTGTTCTACTTGTGATTTGTCGAGTGTTGGATTACCTGTTTGGTTAATTAAATCTTTTGCATTTTGAACTGCTGCTTGGTAAGCATCTTTTTGCGGTTTATCTTCATTGATAAACTTGCTACCAGATTCTGTTTGTTGTTGATCTTGAATACTATTACGTAATGCTTGCATTGCTTGATCAAGCGCTTTTGCTTCAGCTAATTTTTGCGCTACTTCATCACGAGTTGCTGCGTTGTTTATTTGGCTTTCAAGTGCTTGACGTTGCGGATTATTCAAACCATTTAATTGATTTAAATCAGTAACCGCATGTTGTTTATCGTCTGCAAGTTTTTGATCACCGTGTAGGTTATCTTTAGCTTGGTTAACAGCTTGTGTCAATTGTTCAACTTGTGCTTTATCAAGCGTTGGATTGTTAGTTTGATTAATTAAATCTTTTGCATTTTGAACTGCTGCTTGGTAAGCATCTTTTTGTGGTTTATCTTCATTGATAAACTTGCTACCCGCTTCCGTTTGCTGTTGATCTTGAATGCTATTACGTAAAGCTTCCATTGCTTGGTTAAGTGCTTCTGCTTCAGTTAATTTTTGTGCTACTTCGCCACGAGTTGCTGCATTATTGATTTGATTTTCAAGTGCTTGACGTTGTGGTGTATTCAAGTTAGACAAGTTATTTAACGTTTCTGTTGCACGTTGCTTATCTTGATCTAGTTTTTGATCACCATGTAAATTGTTTTTAGCATCAGTCACTGCCTGTGTCGCTTAATCAATGATTGATTTAGCTAATGTAGGATCAGTTGTTTTGTTAATCAAATCTTTCGCGTGTTGTACAGCTTGCGTATAAGCATCTTTTTGTGCTTGATCTTCATTAATAAATTTACTACTTGCTTCAGTTTGTGGTTGATCTTTAATACTTTCTTTTAATGCTTTCATCGCTTCATTTAATGCTTGCGCTTGTGCAATAATTTCAGCCACTTTATCACGAGTTGTTGCATTATTAATTTGATTTTCTAGTGCTTGTTGTTGTGCTGGTGTTAATTGGTCTAAATGATTTAGAGAATTTCCAGCAGTTTGCTTATCTTGCGCTAATCGTTCAACACCGTCTAATGCATTTTTAGATGATGTTACAGCTTGTGTCGCACTTGTTACATTACCTTTATTGATAGTCGGATTATTTAATCCCGCAATGATAGACTCAGCATTTTGAACTGCTTCATCATATGATTGTTTTTTATTCGGTTCTGCATTGACATATGCACTGCTCGCACGTGTTGCATCTTTGTCAGCAATACTTTGTTGTAATGCATCCATAAGTTGATCTAATGCTTGTGCTTCAGTCAAATCATGGTTAACGGCTGTTCTAGTTGTTTCACTATCAATCAACGTATCTTCCATATGTTTTTGAGCATTGTTTAAATGTGTTAATTGACTAACTGTTTGTTTCGCATGATCTTTATCATTTTGTAATTTCACATCACCATGTAATGCTGCTTTCGTTGTATTCACAGTTGTCGCTGCTTGATTAATTGCATTATTATCTAATGTTGCTGTTTGTTCATTGATAATATTATTTGCGGCTTGCACTGCTTGATCGTAGTTTTGTTGTTCTGATTGATCTTCGTTGATATATTTGCTATTTGCTTTAGTTGCTGCGTTATCTTGAATACTTTCTCTTAAGCCATGCATTGCTTGGTTAAGCGTATTCGCATTTTGTTCAATTTGATGAACTGCAGTTACTAAAGTTGCAGCAGTAACTTGGTCTTTTAATGCTGTTTTTTGAGGATCATTTAAGCTTGTTAAAGCATCAATTGCTTGCGTCGCATTTGCTTTAGCAACTTGTAAATTATGATCTCCATTTAACGCTTGAAGTGTTGTTTGAACTTTAGTAATAGCTTGTTCTACTTCTGTTTGGTTCGCATTTTGACCAGTTTGTTTGTTAATCATGGCTTCTGCTTCATTTACCGCTGTAGTATAAGCAGTTTGTTTATCAGTATCAGCATTGACGAAGTTACCAAGTTGTTCAACGGTTTGATGATCTGCAATCGCATTAATTAAGTTACCCATTGCTGTATTTAAAGATTCTGCTGTTTGTTTGTGACCATTAACTGCAGCAATATCAGATGATTGCGTAATTTGTGATTGTAACTGTTGCTTTTGCGCATTATTTAAATGATCTAATTGATCAAGTCTATTGTTCGCTTGTTGCTTAGCTGCTACAAGGTTTTCATCACCATCTAATGCAACTTTCGTGTTATTCACTTGTGTCGTTGCACGATTAACTTCATCTGGATTCATTGTAGGTGATGTTGTTTGGTTAATGATATTATTAGTAGCTGTTACTGCTTGGTTATAGTCATTTTGTCTTTGCGCAGTTGCATCATGATAATCTTCAGACGCTAATGTCGCTTGATTATCCGCAACACTATTTCTTAATAATTCCATCGCATGATCTAACGCTTGTGCTTTTTGATTAATTGTAGTGACATCTGTAACAAGTGGCGCTTGTGTAATTTGACTTTCAAATGATTGTTTTTGTGCATCATTTAAGTGTGTTAGATTCGCCAGTTGTTGTTTCGCTTGTTGCTTAGCATTCGCTAAATTATCATTACCATTTAATGCTTGTTTCGCTGCGTTCACTTCATTAGTGATGCTTTCAACTTGTGCTTGTACTTCATTAGTACCACTTTGTTTATTCAATAATGCTTCAGCTTTTGCTACTGCCTGTTTATACGCATTTTGTTTGTCAGGATCTGCATTTAAGTAATTACCGTCCGCTAATGTTTGAGCTTTATCATTAATAGCTTGTGATAATTGATCCATTGCATGATCTAGGCTCGTTGCTGTTTGTTTAACTTGGTTCACTATAGCAATTTCAGGCGATTGATCGATTTGTCCTTTTAATGCTTGTTTTTGAGCATCGTTCAAATGCGTCATTGCATTGACAGCATCTTTAGCATTTTGCTTTTCAGTTGCCAATTTAGCTTCACCGTTTAAGCCATTTTTAGCATCAGTCACTTGAGTTAATGCACGAGTAATATCATCTGGGTTAAGCATTGGATTTGTCGTTTGATTGATAATACCTTCCGCTTGAGACACTGCATTTGTATATGCTGTTTGCTTATCGGCATCAGCATCGTGATAGTTTTCACTTGCTTTGACGGTATCTTTATTTGCAATACCTTGTTTCAAGTTACTCATTGCTGTATTAACATTTTGTGCATTTTGTTTAGTTTGTTCAACTGTAGCTAACGCTTGTGCTTGATTGATTTGATTACGTAACGCATCACGTTGTGGTTGATTTAAGTCACGCAACGTATCTAGATTTGCTATTGCATCTTGTTTCGCTTGCGCTAATTTTTCATCACCGTTTAATGCATCTTTCGCTTGATTCATTGTAGTAACTGCTTGTGTTACTGCGTCAGGCGTCAATACAGGTGTTGGTGTGCCATTTGCAATTTGTTGCGCTTGGTTAGCTGCATTGTTATATGCTTGTTGTTTGTCTTGATCCGCTTGTGTAAAGTCAACTGATTGTGGTACTTGACTGTTTGCTTGAATTTGTTGTTTCAACGTACCCATTGCATTATTTAATGCATCAGCATTTTGCTTAATAGCATTAACACCTGTAACAAGTTCTGCATGTGACACTTGGTCTTTTAATGCTGTTTTTTGTGTTTGATTTAAGTTTGGTAACTGATCAATGGCAGTATTCGCATTGTCTTTAGCAACTTGTAAGTTATGGTTACCGTTTAAATCACCCTTAGCTTGAGTCACTTGTTGTAACGCTTGAGCCACTTGTTGTGGATCCACGTTTGCATTTGGTGTACCACTAATGATTTGTTCAGCATGTGCTACCGCATTGTTGTATGCATTTTGCTTATCAGTATCAGCATTGACAAAGTTACCATTTGCTTTAGTTTGGTCTTTATCTGCAATACCTTGTTTCAATTGTGTCATTGCTTGATTTAAATCTTGTGCTGTTTGCTTAATCGTGTTTACATTTGCAACAGTTTGCGCAGCATCGACTTGTTGTTTTAACGCATCTTTTTGCGCTTGATTTAAATCATTCGCATTTGTAATCACTTGTTTCGCTGCATCTTTTGCACGTTGTACATTGTCATTACCATTCAATGCTTGTTTCGCTTCGTTCACGCGTTGCATCGCTTGTTCCACTTCGGTTTGACTTGCATTGCTGCCATTTGCTTTAGATAAAATACCTTCTGCATGTGCAACCGCATTAGTATAAGCATCTTTCTTAGCTTGATCTGCATCAGTAAAGTTAATGCTATTTAATGTCTCAGTTTTATCTTGTAATGCATTACTTAAGTTAGTCATAGCATTATTCAGATTTTGAGCATTTTGCTTAACATTATTAACTGTTGCAATATCTGGTGCTTGTTCAACTTGTGTTGTTAACGCTTGTTTTTGCGCATCATTTAAATGATCTAATGTGCCAAGATTTGTCTTAGCAGCTTGTTTAGCATCAGCTAATTTTTGATTACCGTTAAGTGCTTGATTTGTATCATTCACTTTAGTTAATGCTTGTTGAATTGTATTTGGATCCATTGTTGGATTTGTTGTTTGTTTTAACAATTCTTCTGCTTTTGTTACTGCATTATCATATGCTGTTTGCTTGTCAGTATCAGCATCGTGATAGTTCTCGCTACCTTTAATTTGTGCTTTATTCGCAATACCTTGTTTCAATTGTGTCATCGCATCATTAAGCGTAGTTGCCGCTTGTTGAATAGCATTGACGTTTGGTACAAGTGTTGCTTGCGTAATTTGTTTGCTGTATTCATCACGTTGCGCTTGATTCAAGTTTGGCAATTGATCAATAGCATGTTGAACATTTTGTTTCGTTGTTGCTAAGTTCGTATTACCATTTAAATCATTTTTAGCTTGTGTAACTTTATTTAACGCTGCAGTAATTTCGCTAGGTGTAACGACAACATCAGGTGTGCCGCTAATTAATGCTTCAGCTTTTGCTACTGCTTGTTTATATGCATTTTGTTTGTCAGGATCTGCATTGACAAAGTTACCATCAGCTTTTGTTTGTTCTTTATCTGCAATGCCTTGTTTTAATTGTGTCATTGCATTGTTTAACTCTTGCGCTGTTTGTTTAACATTGTTTACACCAGCTACAGTAGTTGCATTTTGAACTTGCTGTTTTAATGCGTCTTTTTGTGCTTGGTTAAGGTCATTAGAGCTATTAATTAATGCTGTTGCTTCGTCTTTCGCATGTTGAACGTTGGCATTACCATTTAATGCTTGTTTTGCAGCATTAACTTGTTGGATTGCTTGTTCAACTTCAGTTTGTGTTGCATTGCCACCATTAGCTTTTGAAATGATGTTTTCAGCATTTGTAACAGCAGTGTTATATGCTTGTTGTTTTGCTTGATCTGCATCAGTGAAGTTTACTGTTGCTTTCGTAGCATCTTTGTCAGCAATCGCTTGTTTCAAGTTACCCATCGCTGTATTTAAGTTTTGCGCATTTTGTTTAATTTGATTTGCTTCATCAACAGTATGCGCGCCATTAATTTGATCAGTAACTGCTTGTTTTTGCGCATTATTTAAGTTGTCTAATGAACCTAATGATTGTGTCGCTTGTTGTTTCGCTGCCTCTAGGTTTTCATTACCATTTAATGCATTTTTAGTTGTGCTTACTTGTCCAGCAGCTTGATTGATAACAGTCGGATCTAAAGTTGGACTTGTCGTTTGATCAATAATACCTTGTGCAGTTGTGACAGCATTATTGTACGCATCCTTTTTATTCGGACTTGAATCAGTATAATTTTGGTTTTGTTTTGTTGTCGCATTATCTGCAATACTTTGACGTAATTTGTCCATTGCTGCATCAACATTGTTTGCTTTTTGTTCATTACCTTGTGCTTCTGCAACAGTAGTCGATTGTTGTACCAATTGTTTTAATGCCTCTTTTTGTGCATTTGTTAAATGGCTTAAACCGTCAATCGCTGTATTTGCGTGTTGTTTAGCTTTTTCAAGGTTTTGAGTACCATTAAGCGCTGCTTTTGTAGTATTCACTTGATTCATAGCTGCTTCAACTTGATCTTTAGACACGTTTGTACCTGTAGATTTATTTAAAATATTTTCAGCATTACGAACCGCTTCATTGTATGCATTTTTCTTCTCTGGATCTGCATCTGCAAAGTTTTGACTGCCAAGTGTAGTGTCTTTATCATTCAAGCTATTTTTCAAGTTACCCATCGCTGTATTTAGTTCCTGAGCTGTTTGAATGGCTTGCGTTACTTCAGCAACAGTGTGCGCTTGATTGATGTTTCCAGTAACAGCACCTTTTTGTGCATTGTTTAAGTTATCTAACGTAGATAATGTTTGGTTTGCATTGTTTTTAGCATCTGTTACTTTTCTATCACCATTCAATGCTTGTTTAGTAGTTGTTACAGTTGAAAGTGCTGCTTCAACCTGTGATTGGTTCGCATTTGTACCATTTGCTTGATTAATAATATTTTCAGCAGCAGTTACCGCATTGTTGTATGCTGTTTGTTTTTCTGGATCTGCATCTGTAAAGTTAACACTTTGTTTCACTTGATCTTTGTCTTGGATTCCGTTGATTAAACGTTCCATTGCTTGATCTAATTGTTCAGCTTTAGTTTTCACTTGACTTACTGTGCTAATATTTGGTGCATTTGTCACTTGCGTATTTAAATCTTGCTTTTGAGCATTATTTAAATGACTTAATTGGTTGATGTTGGCAGTTGTTTCTTGCTTTTTATTTGCTAAGTTTTGTGCACCATTAAGCGCAGTTTTGTTAGTGTTCACTTGATTAGCTGCTTGTGTTACTGCAGATGGATCAAGTGTCGGCTGACTCGTTGCATTAATGATATTTTCAGCACTTGTAACAGCTGTGTTGTATGCATTTTGTTTATCTCTATCTGCATCAACATATGGTTGACTCGCTTTTACTTCATCTTTATTCGCAATACTATTTCGAAGTTGATTCATTGCATTATCAAGATTTGTCGCGTTGTCTTTCACACTTTGAACGCCAGTTACTTGTGTCGCATTATCAATTTGAACAGTAATACTTTGTTTTTGTGCATCAGATAAATGTGTCATTTGACGTAATGCATCTTTAGCCTGTTGCTTCGCAGTTGCTAAGTTTGTATCACCGTTTAAACCTGTTTCAGCATTATTGACACGTTGTGTTGCTGCTGTAACATCTGCTGCATTTGTAATCACATTAGGTGAACCATTTACAATGTTTTTCGCAGCATTATATGCATCAGTATAAGCACCTTGCTTATCAGGACTCGCGTTAGTGTAATTACCACCAGCTACAATTGTGTCATGATCAGCAATTGCTTGTTTTAATTGATCCATCGCATTATTAAGTGATGTAGCACTATTTTTCAGATCAGTTACACCTGATACACGTTGCGCAGCATTCACTTGTTGTTTTAATGCTGTTTTTTGTGGTGTATTCAAATGTGTCAAGTTATCGATAGCTTGCGTAGCTTCAGTTTTAGCACGTTGTAAGTTTGCGTCACCGTTCAAAGCATTTTCAGTAGACGTTACACTTTGAATTGCTTGTTCAACAGCTTGCTTATCTTTATTCGCACCGTGATCTTTATTTAAGTATGATTCTGCTTGTGTGATGGCATTATCAAATGCTGTTTTGTTAGTTGGATCTGCGTCGATGTAATTTTCGCTCGCTTTAGTTTGATCTTTATTTGCGATTGCTGATTGTAATCGTTGCATTGCACCATCTAAGTCTTGTGCTTTCGTTTTAACACCATTTACACCGTTGACTGTTGTTGCGCCTTCGATTTGTGATGTTAAATCTTGTTTTTGTGCATTATTTAAGTGTGTTAATGTGCCTAAGTTTGCTTTCGCATCTGATTTTGCTTGTCTTACATTTGCGTCACCGTTTAAAGCATTCTTAGCAGTCGTTACTTGATTTAATGCAGCTTCAACTTGTGCTTTCGTCATATTTTGACCGTGTGCTTTATCTAAAATACCTTGAGCATTCGTAACAGCATTTGTGTAAGCATCTTTCTTACCTTGGTCAGCATCTGTAAAGTTCACTTGTTGTTTAACAGTGTTTTGGTCATTAATACCATTTTGAAGTTGACCCATTGCTGTATTTAACTCATTAGCAGTATTTTGTGCAGCAGTTACGCCTGCTACTGTCGTTGCATTGTCAATTTGACTAGTTGCTGCAGTTGATTGCGCATTATTCAAGTTACTATATGAAGCTAATGCACGTTTCGCAGTTTCTTTAGCTTGAGCAACTTTATTATCACCATTCAAGTCATTTTTAGCTTGATTCAATTGGTTAAGCGCTGCTTGAACTTGTGTTTCATTCGCGTTGCTGCCATTAGCATTAGTAATTGCTTCTGCTTGTGTAACCGCAGTATCATACGCTTGTTGTTTAGGTTGATCCGCATCTGTGTAATTGACACTACGTTTCGTATTATCCTTTTCAGCAAGTGCATGTTTCAAATTACCCATCGCTGTATTTAACGATGTTGCTTTATTTTTAGCCGCTGTGACAGCTGCAAGATTTGGTGCTTGATCCACTTCAGCATTTGCCGCAGTTCGTTGTGCATTGTTCAAGTCTGTTAAACGACCGATGTCTGATTTCGCAGTTTGTTTTGCTGCTGCTAATTTTTCATCACCGTTCAATGCAGACTTCGCACTGTTCACTTGGCTCGCTTTTTGATTAATCGTATCTGGATTCATTTCAGGGTTATTCGTTGCACTAATAATACCTTCAGCATTAGTTACCGCATCATTGTATGCATTTTGTAAATCTGTATTCGCATCATGATAATCTTCGCTCGCTTTAGTCGCATCTTTAGAAGCAATGCTTTGTCTCAATTGATTCATTGCTTCATTTAAAGTACCGGCATTAGCTTGAATACCTTGAACACCTGCAACAGTCGTACCGCGTTCGATTTGCGATGTTAAGTTTGCTTTTTGAGCATCAGTTAAATGTGACATTGTCGCTAATTGTTGTTTAGCTGTGTTCTTCGCTTGATTTAATCGCGCGTCACCATTTAATGCAGTTTTAGCAGTATTCACACGTTGTAATGCTTGTTCAACGGCTGCTTTATTGTCATTTGTGCCAGCTGTTTTATCTAATAACGTTTTAGCTGCTGTTACAGCATCATTGTATGCAGTTTGTTTATCACTATCTGCATCAGTATATTTCTGAGCTGCTTTTGTAGCTGCTTCATCATTAATACCATTTTGTAAGTTGCTCATTGCTGTATTTAATTCAGATGCCGTTGCAGACACTTGATTTACACCTGCAACTGTTGTCGCACTATCAATTTGTGATTTCAACGCTTCGTTTTGTGCATTATTAATTGATGTTAAATTATTTAATGCATTTTTCGCAGTTGTCTTAGCATTTGCAACATTTTGATTACCGTTCAAATCGTTTTTAGCACGTTGTACATTTTGTAACGCAGATTCAACATTGTCTTTTGCAGTATTTGGACCTTGTACTTTATTTAAAATTTGTTCAGCTTGCGTCACTGCATTTGTATATGCATTACGTTTCGCTTCATCTGCATCAGTGAAGTTAACACCTTGCTTAATCGTATTTTGATCTTGAATACCATTTTTCAAGTTCGTCATAGCTGTATTTAATGCGTCCGCATTATTTTGCGCTTGTGTTACTTCACTAACATGCGTTGCACCTTCGATTTGGCGTTTTGCTGCATCTTTTTGTGCATTAGTTAAGTCACTTAAGCCATTCAAATGTTGTTTCGCATTTATTTGTGCGTTTGTTAAGTTTTCTTGACCGTTTAACGCTTGTTGTTTAGCTGTCACTTGGTCTTTCGCTTGATTGATTTCTTGAGCATTCATTGTTGGACTTGATGTTTGACCAATGATTGCTTTTGCTGCAGTGACTGCACTATCGTATTCACTACGATTATTAGGACTTGCATCCGTGTAGTTTTGTTCTGCTTTAATCGTCGCCTCATTCGCAATGCTATCTCGTAGACCTTTCATTGCAGTGTTTAATGTTTGTGCATTATCACGAACAGTTTGAACATTTGGCAACGTTGTCGCTTGACCCACTTGTTCTTTAAGTTTTGCTTTTTGCGGACCATTTAAAGAAGTTAAACCATCAATTGCTGTGTTGGCATTTTGTTTCGCTACTTCTAAATTATGATTACCGTTTAACTGCGTCTTCGCATTCGTTACTTGCGTTGCTGCGTTTGTAACATCTGATGGTGTTAACGTTGGTGTTGGTGTACCACTAACGATATTTTCTGCAGCTGTCACTTTTTCATCATATGCTTGGCGTTTATTCGCATCAGCATTGACATAGTTACCACTAGCTTTTGTGTCAGCTTTATCAGCAATGGCACGTTTTAAAGCTGTCATCGCAGTATTTAATTCAGTAGCAGTATGTTCAACACCATTTGCTACAGATACGCGTCCTGCACTTGTTACTTGTGCTTTCAATGCTTCTTTTTGTTTTGTATTTAAGTCCGAAGCATTTGTAATCGCTGTGTTAGCAGCCTGTTTCGCACGTTCTAAGTTTTGAATACCGTTTAATGCAGTATTGGCTTGTGTAACAGCTTGCATTGCTCTTTCGACATCTGCTTTAGGTGTATTACCGCCAGATGTTTTATTTAAAATTGTAGCTGCTGCATTTACTGCTTGAGAATAAGCAGTTCGTTTCGCATCATCAGCATCTTGATAATTTTGACTTTGTAACGTCGTGTCTTTATCACGAATTGATGTTTCTAATTGACCCATAGCACCATCTAATTGTTGCGCTTTGGCTTTAACTGTATTAACACCTTCAACATTTGTTGCTTGTGTAATTTCATTATCTAACGCTGTACGTTGTGCATTATTAATGTGTGTTAATGTACCTAACGTTTGTTTCGCAGCGGCTTTAGCTTCATTTAATTTAGCATCACCGTTCAACGCTGTCTTAGTACTATTCACATTTTGTAATGCTTGTTCAACTGCTGCTTTGTCTACATTTTGACCACTAGCTTTTGTTAAAATTGCTTTCGCTGCATTTACTGCTTGATCATAAGCTGATTTCTTACTTGGCTCTGCATCTAGGTATTTCTGAGTTTGTTTTGTTTGTGTCTCATCATTGATACCATTTTGTAAACTGTGCATTGCGTTATTTAATTCAGTTGCTTTGACAGTTTCTTGATTTACACCAGCTACTGTTGTTGCACCATCAATGCTACGCGTTAACGCATCTTTTTGTGCATTGTTAATTGATGTTAAGTTATTCAAGTTGTTTTTCGCAGTTGTCTTAGCTTGAGCTAAGTTTTGCGCACCATTTAATGCTTGTTCTTTAGTTGTCACTTGCGATGTTGCTTGCGTAATAGTATTTGGTTCCATCGTTGGGTTCGATGTTTGATTAATGATTGCTTTTGCTGCAGTAACTGCGCTGTCGTACTCGTTACGATTATTTGGACTTGCGTCAGTGTAGTTTTGACCTGCTTTAATTGTTGCTTCATTCGCAATACTATCTCTTAAGCCTTTCATCGCTGTATTCAACGTTTGAGAACTATTTTTAACAGTTTGAACGCCATCTAATGTAGTTGCACTTTGAACTTGTTCTTTTAATTTTGCTTTTTGTGCATTATTCAATTGCGCTAAGCCATCAATTGTATTGTTGGCATGCTCTTTCGCAACACGTAAGTTGTTATCACCATTTAATACTGTTTTAGCTGCATTCACTTGTGAAGTTGCACTATTTACGTCATTGACTGTTAATGTCGCATTCGGTGTACCATTAATGATATTTTCGGCGTTAGTCACTTTTGAATCATACGCTTGACGTTTTTCTTGATCAGCATTGACATAATTTCCGCTTGCTTTTGTTCTTTCTTTATCAGCAATAGCTGCTTTAAGTACTGTCATCGCGCCGTTCAATTCAGTAGCTGTATGTTGAACGTTATTTGCATCAGATACACGTTGTGCATTGTTAACTTGTGTTTTTAATGCATCTTTTTGTTTTTGATTTAAGTCATGTGCGTTATTAATTGTGTTCGTCGCATTTGTTTTAGCTTGAGCTAAGTTTTGTACACCATTTAACGCTGCTTTTGTTGTATTGACTTGATTTGCCATGCCATTAATCGCATTAGCATCCATATTTGGATTGTTCGTTGCATTAATAACACCATTTGCATTATTTACAGCAGTATTGTAATTATTTTTGTTGATATCAGATGCATCAAGATAATTTTGACTTGTTTTCGTCGTATTATCATTTTGGATACTTGTACGTAATGCACCCATGGCAGTATTTAATGTATTACCTTTATCTTTAACACCATTTACACCAGCTACATTTTGCGCTTGTTCAACTTGATGCTTCAAGTTGTCTTTTTGTAATTGTGTTAAGTGTGGTAAACCATTAATCGTATTAGTTGCTGAAGTTTTCGCATTTCTTAAGTTGTCAGCACCATTTAAAGCCGCTTTCGCTCTTGTAACTGCATTTAATGCATTATCAACGTCTGCTTTAGATGTGTTACCACCAGTTTGTTTATTTAAAATGCCTTCAGCCGCTGTGACAGCTTGCGTATATGCATTTCGTTTTGATTCATCCGCATCAAGATAATTTTGATTTCTTAATGTCGCATCTTTATCATTGATTGAACCTTGCAAGCTATTCATTGCGCCGTCTAATGTATTGGCATTTGTTTTCACAGTATTAACGCCATCAACAGTCGTCGCTTGATTGATTTGGCCTTCTAAGTCAGTACGTTGTGCATTCGTAATATGGTTTAAAGTGCCTAAGTTTTGTTTAGCTGCCGCTTTCGCTTCTGCCAGTTTAGCATCCCCATTCAATGCATCTTTCGTACTTGTTACTTGTTGTAATGCACGGTCAACTGCTGCTTTATCTGAATTTGATCCAGTTTGTTTATTTAAAATTGCTTTCGCAGCAGCTACAGCTTGATCATAAGCAGTTTTCTTACTTTGCTCTGCATCACGATATTTTTGAGTTTGTTTTGTTGCATTTTCATCATCAATACCATGTTGTAATTGACCCATAGCTGTATTAAGTTCATTTGCAGTTTGTTGGATACTTGTTACATTTGCAACACGTTGCGCACTTGTAACTTGTGCTTTTAACGCATCTTTTTGCGCTTTATTTAAGTTAGTAGCACCATCAATCGCATTTGTTGCTGTTTGTTTCGCTTGCGTTAAATTATGTGTACCATCTAATGCATTTTTCGTTGATGTCACTTGTGTAGCGATTTGGTTAATTGCATTAGCATCCATATTTGGATTGCTTGTTGCATTAATGACACCATTAGCACTATCAACAGCATTGTTATAGTTTGTTTTGTTACTTTCTGTAGCATCAAGATAGTTTTGGCCATTTTTCGTAGCTGCGTTATCTTGAATGCTATTTCTTAACGTACCCATAGCACCATTTAATGTGTTGGCACTTGATTTAACAGTATCTACACCTGCAACATTTTGTGCTTGTTGCACTTGTTGTTTCAATTTATCTTTTTGAGCAGTTGTTAAATGTTGAAGTCCGTTTATAGTAGTGTTTGCATTTGATTTAGCTTGCTCTAAATTATGGTTACCATTTAGGGCACCTTTCGCATTTGTCACTTGTGACAACGCGTTTTCAACGGCAGCTTTGTCTAAATTTGATCCACTATTTTTATTTAAAATATTTTCTGCGTTCGTAACGGCTTGAGTATAAGCAGTTTTCTTATCTGAATCAGCATCATGATAGTTTTCGCTCGCTAAAGTATTCGTTTTATCATTAATACCATTTTGCAAGTTAGCCATCGCTGTATTCAATTGCGTACCTGTATTAGATACCGCTTCAACACCAGATACTGTTGTTGCTTGATCAATTTTAGTTGTTAAGTCACGTTTTTGTGCATTATTAATTGAAGTTAAATTATTTAATGCATGTTTAGCTGCATTCTTCGCATTTGTGACATTTTGATCACCATTCAATGCATTTTTAGCGCTAGTAACACTTTGAATAGCCGCTTCTACATCTTGTTTAGGCGTATTTGCACCTTGCGTTTTGTTCAGAATTGTTTCTGCTCTGCTTACCGCATTTGTATACGCATCACGTTTGGCTTTATCTGCATCAGTGAAGTTAACACCTTGTTTAACTGTGTTTTGATCATGGATAGCTTGTTCCAAGTTGCCCATTTGCGTGTTTAACTCAGTTGCTGCATTTTTAGCAGCTGTTACCTCACTCACATGACCTGCACGATCAATTTGTGATGAGATTGCAGATTTTTGGTTATTTGTTAAGTGTGATAACGTATTTAAGTTTTGCTTAGCAGTGTTTTGTGCATTTCTTAAGTTTTCAGCACCGTTTAAACCATTTTTAGCATTATTCACTTGTGTTGTAGCTTGGGTAATCGCACTAGCATCCATAGTCGGATTGTTAGTTTGATTAATGATACCTTTCGCATTTGACACAGCGCTATTGTATGTTGATTGGTTATTCGGACTTGCGTCTGTATAGTTTTGACTTGCTTTGACTGTTGTTTCGTTAGCAATACTATCTCTTAAGCCTTTCATTGCATTGTTCAATGATTGTCCATTTGTTTGAACAGATTGTACGTCTTCTAATCTATTGGCTTGTCCCACTTGTTCTTTTAATTTAGCTTTTTGAGGTGTATTTAATTGCGTTAATGCATCAATAGCAGTATTGGCGTTTTGTTTTGCAACACGTAATCTTTCGTCACCATTTAATTCTTGTTTTGCGCTGTTTACTTGATTAGCTGCAGCTGTTACTTCTGAAGGTGTCGTAACAACCGTTGGCGTACCGCTAATAATATGTTCAGCATTGGTAACTTTAGTTGTGTAAACATTTTGTTTAGTGCTATCGGCGTTAACAAATTTACTGCTTGCTAACGTAGTCGTCTTATCTGCGATGGCATGTTGTAATTGACCCATTGCCGTGTTCAGTTCAGTCGCATTACGTTGTACATCTTGTGCATTAGATACGCGTTGAGCACCATTAGCTTGTGCTTTTAATGCATCTTTTTGATGTTGATTTAAATCAGATGCGCCATTGATTGCTGTAATCGCTGCTTGTTTCGCATTATTTAAGTTTTGCGTACCATTTAATGCATGTTTCGCACTATTAACATTATTAAGTGCTTGTTCGACTGCAGTTTTCGCTGTATTCGGTCCAGTTTGTTTATTTAAAATTGTTTCGGCATTTGATACAGCTTGATTGTAAGCATTACGTTTTTGCTCATCAGCATCTAGGAAGTTTTGGCTCGCTAATGTTCCTGACTTATCGTTGATAGCCGTTTGTAAGTTACCCATAGCACCATCTAAACTATTCGCACTTTGCTTAACAGATTCAACACCAGCTAAGTTTGTAGCTTGTGAAATTTGATTTGTTAAATCATTGCGTTGTGCTGTAGTGATATGCGTTAAAGTACCTAGATGTTGTTTCGCTGCGTTTTGAGCTGCAATTAATTTGGCATCACCATTCAATGCATTTTTCGCAGTTTTCACACGTTGCAATGCTGCTTCAACTGCATTTTGCGCAGTGTTTGGACCATGTTGTTTATTTAAAATCGCTTTAGCTGCAGTAATAGCATTATCATACTCTTGTTGTTTATTTGTGTCAGCATCACGATATTTCTCAGATGATTTCACTTGAGATTCGTTGTTAATACCATTTTGCAAGCTAGCCATAGCTTGGTCTAGATGTTGCGCATTTTGTTTTACAGTATCAACACTACTCACTCTTGTCGCACTACTAATTTGACTAATCAAATTGTTCTTTTGAGCATCAGTAATACTTGTCAATGTGTTTAAGTATGTTTTTGCATTTAGTTTTGCCGTAGCTAAGTTTTCATCACCGTTAAGTGCCGTTTTAGAACTATTCACTTGCTCTGCTTTTTGTGTAATCGTACTTGGATTCATTTCTGGATTACTATTCGCATTAATAATCGTTTCGGCAGCAGCTACTGCGTTGTTATATGCTGTTTGCTTATCATTATTAGCATCTACGTAATCTTCACTTGCTTTAGTCGCATCTTTGTTGGCAATACTTTGTCTTAACGTATTCATCGCTTGATCTAATGTATTCGCATTTGATTGAGCCGTATGAACACCAGCGACAGTAGTACCACTATTAATTTGATTTGTTAAATGCGTTTTTTGAGCAGTTGTTAAATGCGTCATATTATTTAACTGCTGTTTCGCTGTTTGCTTTGCTTGATCTAATAAACGCGTACCATCTAAGTTATTTTTAGCCGAATTCACTTGATTCATCGCTTCTGTAACTTGATCCTTCGTTTTATTTTGACCATTTGATTTGTTTAAAATATCTTTCGCTGCTTGTACCGCATTTGTGTATGCTGTTTTCTTACTTGGTGTCGCATCTTGATAATTTTGACTATTTAATGTCGTTTGTTCATCATTGATTGCACCTTGCAAGTTACCCATCGCTGTATTTAAATCTGTACCTTGTTGTTTAACAGTATTTACACCAGCAATATTTGATGCAGCATTAATTTTAGATTTAACATCTGCTTTTTGAGCATTATTTAAATGTGGTAATGCATCAATTGCACTTGCAGCATCTGTTTTAGATTGTGCTAATTTTTCATCACCATTTAATGCATTTTTATTAGTAGTAACAGCTGAAGTTGCACTGTTAACATCATTAACAGACATCGTTGGATTTGTTGTTTGATTAATGATTGTTTCAGCACTTGAAACGGCGCTATTATATGCATTTTGTTTAGCTGTATCTGCATCCGCATAATCTTCTGTACGTTTCACTTGCTCTTTATCTGCAACAGCTTGTCTTAAGTTACCCATTGCACTATTTAAGTTAGTTGCATTTTGCTTAATCGTATTAACTGTCTCGATTTGATGCGCACCATTAATTTGCGATTGTAAGTTTTGACGTTGTGCATTATTCAAGTTATTTAATTGACCTAATGCTGTGTTCGCTTCTTGCTTCGCAGCATTTAACTTAGCTTCACCATTCAATGCCTGTTCTTTACTTGTGACATTTGATAAAGCATTGTTAACATCACTTGGTGTTATAACTGGATGTTGTGCATTACCATTAATAATGTCATTCGCATGGTTGTATGCATTGTTGTAATCATTTTTCTTATTAGTATCTGCGTTGACATAATTATCACTTTGTACGACTTGGTTATGATTAGCAACGCCACGTTTTAAACCTGTCATAGCAGTATTTAAGCTTTGAGTCGTTTGTTTAATATCATTTACTGCTTGTACATTTTGTGCATTATTTACTTGTTGTGTTAATGCATTCTTTTGTGTTTGGTTTAAATCACTTGCATGCGTAATCGCATTTGTTGCTTCTGTTTTCGCACGTTGTAAGTTTTGTTGACCATCTAAAGCGCCTTTTGTAGATTTCACTGTTTCTGCTTTTTGGTTCACTGTATTAACATCCATCGTTGGATTAGTCGTTTCTCCAATGACACCTTTAGCTGCATTAACTGCATTGTCATACGCTTGTTTATTAGCCGTTGTTGCGTCAGTGTAATTTTGACCTGATTTAATCGAATTATTATCCGCAACACTGTCTTTTAATTTTGTCATCGCATTATTTAAAGCTGTAATGTTAGACTTGATCGTTTCAAGTGCAGCATGATTTGGTGCAGCATTAATTTGTTGCGTGAAATTATTTTGTTGTGCTTGGTTTAAGTTAGATGCACCATGTAATGTTGTAAACGCTGGTTGTCTATCTAATGTTAAACCTTGACGTGCTGTATTTAATTGATCCTTAGCTTGGTTTGCCTCTGCCACTTTATCATTGATATTTTGGACCGTTGGGTTGCCATTCAACACTTGATTAATTTCAGTTAACTTTTGACGCGCTGCTTGTAATTTTTGGTTGTACGCATTTAACGAAGCGGTCGTCATACCTGTTGTATCCGTTGGTTGATTAATGCTTTGTTCTAATTGCGTTTTCGCAGTTTGAAGCGGTGCTTTATCTGGTGTTAAAGCTTGACGCGCATGATCCAAATCAGATTTCGCTTGATTTGCTGCAGACGTATTTGTATTAATTTGATCTACAGTAGGTGAACCAGCTAATACTTGATTGATTTGTTGAATCTTATTACGTGCAGCTGTTAACTTCGCATTGTATGCATTAATAGAATCTTGCGTCATACCAGTTGTACTTGTTTGCGTATCAATACTTTGTTGTAGTTGATTTTTCGCATTTTCTAAAGGCGCCTTATCTACTGTTAAGCCATTGCGTGCTTGATCAAGTGCTGTTTTAGTAGCATTCGCTGCTGTCACGTTTTGTCGAATTGTTGCAACATCTGGATGCGATGCTAGTACGCGATCAATTTCTTGAATTTTAGTTCTAGCTGCTGAAAGTTTGTCATTAAATGCAGCAACTGATGCACTTGTCATACCTGTCGTGCTCGTTGGTTGATCAATATCATTTTGCAACTGAGTTTTCGCAGCTTGTAATGGTGCCAAGTCTGGTGTTAATCCGGCAATAGCTTGTTTTAAGCCATTATATTTTTCTTCTACTTTAGTTTTTTTTGCGGCAATTTGTTGGTCTGTTGCGTCACCATTGTTAATAACATTTTGTGCATTTGTTGATTCTGTTTGACCCGCACGTTTAGCATTTTCATATGCTTGGATTGATGATTGTGTCATACCATCAGTAGTTACTGATTTATTGATTTCTTCATCAAGTTTCGTTTTAGCAGTTCTTAAAGCACTATTATCAGCTAAAGGTACTAATTGATTAATAGCTAGCGTTAATCGGTCATTTACACGATTTACATTCGTTAATGCTGTTTGTACCTCTTGCACTGATCTAATTGGCTTCTGAATAATAGCGTTGGCACTATTTTTAGCACTTGTTAAGTCACTTTGAAGTGCACGAATCGAATTATTGTATGCAGTGATACTTGCTGGTTTCTTACCTGTCGTTGTACCTGTACGATTCAATTGATGTACTGCTTGCTCTAATTCATGTGTATCTGCTGTTAAATTTTGTTTCGCTTGGTTTAATGCTGTTAATGCGTTATCGACACGATGTTTTTCATCTGAAATTTGTTGTGCTGTTGCGTCACCATTATCAATGACACGTTGAGCTGCTGTAATTTCAGATTCTGCTTCACGTTTCTTCGCATTATAGTTATCAATACTTTGTTGCGTCATACCAGTAGTTGATGGTACTTGGTTCACAGAACTTTGTAAGTTATTTTTAGATGTTACTAATTGGCTATTATCTTCTTTATTTTGAAGTAATGCTTTAGCTTCATTTATCTTAGTTTGTGCAGCTTGAACTTTAGATAATGCTGCGTTCACTTGTTGTGGTGTTGCACGCTCATCATTAATCACTTGTTGCGCTTCTGTTTTCGCAGTATTGATTTGTTGTTGCGCATTATGAATTGCATTATTGTACTGCGTAATTGTACCTGGCTTTTTACCATCTGTACTCACTGGATCATCTAAATGATTTTTAGCTGTGATTAACTCACGTTTATCCGCTTTTGTGAAAATGGACTCTTGTACTTCTTCAGTACTGCTATCATTGTAAGTTACTGTCACAGGGATCGTCGTTGTACTACCACCAGCTAAATTAGTAGGCATTGCTGTGCCATTTTTAATCGTTGCAGTACGTTTATTAGCAACTTGAACTGCATTGTTAATTTCAGCTGCTGTTACATTTGAACCATAATCTTTTACAATTTCAGTTGTGTTAACAGTATGTGCTGCCGGTGCAGTTAATGTACTTGGATTACTGCTTGCTGAGTGACCAGTACCTGCTTTCGGTGTAATGGTGATTGCTGAATTTGGCTTAATAGTATTGGCATTGAACGTCACTTTACCAGTATGTGCATCTAGCGTTACATAGTCAGGTTTATTGGCGATTGTCCATTGATTATTTTGACCACGAACAGCATTAAGTGTCTTACTATGTTCTGCACCATTACCCACTTTTTCAGTGTAAGCAATATCCATTGCTTGAGTTGGATTAATTAAATGTCCAGACGGGTTATTAGGCGTGATATCAACATGACCATTTTGCCAAATCTTAGTAGTCGCTTGGTTCGGTTGAGGTGCGACAACTGTGAAATCATCACTACGTTGTTCGTCACTGATTGTTTCACCACTACCTTGTGTTGCAACAGCTTGAATTGTATCAGCAGGATTGAAAGTACCAGCTGCAACAGTAATACCATTATTCGTTCCAGCAATACCTGCTACATTTGCTGCAGATGCTTCTTTCACCCATGGACTCGTATTATTATGACGAGTAAATGTCGTCACAACATTACCATTACGTTTAATAACTAATTTATCAGCGTATGTCGTTACGTTACCGGCATGTGTATTCACTGTTTGGTTTGCTCCAGGTGCAATCGTAATTACTCCTGCTGCCGTTTCTGTAACAGTTGGTTTCGCTGGTTGAACATCTTTTACTACAAACTTCGCTGGTAGAGATGTTGCAAATGTATGTCCATTATAGATGACATCATATTTTGCATTAATGACTTGTGCAGTATTTGGTTTATTCATTGCTGCCCAGTTTGCATCGTTTGTACCTGTTGCTGCATTATTCCATTTATACGTAAATCCATCTGTTGGTAAACCAGTAGCATTTTGTATATGTGCATATCCTGATGCTTGCGTACCACTTGCTAAAGTGCCACCAACTGTTGTTGTATAAGAAGTTTGAGGGAATTCAAATTGATATACATTCACAGTAACAGGTACACGTTTTGCAGCTGAAATACCTGGATATGTTACATCGACATTTAAATGTTGAACGCCTGCTTGTTGGTTATTTGGTTGTTGTCTATTTGCCCATACTGCAGTGATACCATTTGTGTTTGTATTTGGATCAAATGTAATGTAGTTTATCGCATCCGTTCCATTAGTCAAATTTTGACCTTTAACATCACGAGATGGCGCTTTGGCATTAGCAACTGGATAAACTTTGACAGGTACTTCTACATTACGTGTCCCTTGACCATTTGGTAATGTTACAACCGCAGTTTTATGAGTGTTTCCGACTGTATTCTTCCATGTATCTGGATTATCATGCCATGCAACCGTTGCCCCATGTGGTGGATTTTGAATAAATCGTTCTACATGACCGAAATCAAAACCGTCGCCACCTTTAATAAATACAGCGCCTTCAGTAGTCGCTTGTAATTGAGGTGTCACATGTACAGAAGCACTGTCATTTGAATCAACAGATTCATTTCTTGTTACATCTATAGCTCGTCCATGTTCGTCTTGTGTCGTATAAGTTACATTATTCATTGAAATCGAAGATCTTGCTTTAATTTCACCATTTGGTAACGCATCACTTACAGTAACTACTGCAGTATTTCCACTACCATAAGTCGTGTTAGTAATTGTTAATGGTGTATTATCTGCTTTAAATAATTTAATAGAAGAACTACTTAAAACATTATTAATCTTGATTTGTTGGTTAGTTAAGCCTGCTTTGTATGTCACAGAGTTTCCGTCAATTCTCGGTGGATCAGGCTTAACTTTAGATAAAATCTTGATAATTTGTGTTTGGTGATTATCATAAGTAACTCGGATATCCCTTGTTGAAATACCTACTACATCTTTACTTGGTCCATATGAATTTGTAAATTGGAAATTCATATGTTGCGCATTTGTCGACCAAGAATTATTTACTGGCTTAACATATTGTTTCGCATCATACATATCTGAAACACCTGGGTATAAGACACCTCTGGCTGTTTCAAAGACTTGCTTTGGTACAGTTCTTACCACTTTATATGTTGCTGTTTTCGTAATTGGGGTTGTTTCACCATCAATTAAGATATGTGCAGTTACATTGATATCTTGACCTATAGTTGTGTTATTTTTGTTTGGCGCTTGACCACTTACCCATGTTATCGTCGCATCTGGAATGGCACTACCATTCGATAATTTAAAGTAATCAGATGCACTTGCTCCATTACCTGTTGGGAAGTCTTGCCCTTGTACAGTGTAATGCGAATGTGCAACGATTTCTGGAATAACACGCTTTACAGGTACTGTCACTGTTGATGTTGTTCCATCTTGATAAGTAACAGTTACAGTTACTTGTGCGTTATTTCCTGTACGACTCACATTACTCACTGTTTTACTAGTGATTTCATTTGCACTTGCTGTTGCATAGTTTCTATTTGGTGCATTGCTTGTAAACGTTAATGAATTAATAATTGCTGTTTGATCAGCTTGCGATACTGTCGCATTATTCGAAATATTGGCAATTCTCACTGGATTAGCAGCCGTTGATGATGTTCCAACTCGATATTTATCACGTAAAGGTTTAATTGTGACATTGAATGACGTTGTTGCAGTATTACCGCTTGTATCAGTTGCAACCAAATTAATTGTTTTATTTGTAGTAGATGTCACATTTGGTGCTGTTGCTGAAACATGTTGATGATTATTATCAACAGTGCCTGTCAATTGTGATGTCGTTGGTACTGTTACAGATTGCACACCAAAATTATCATTCGCTGTAATCGTATTGGTAAATGTTTCACCAGAGAATACTTGATGATTTGTGTAATTACCTACTGAAATCGTTGGATTTACTAGATCACTAGGTACAAAATAAATGTTAATTGCTTCATTCGTATTGTCCGTATTTTGATTTAAATGTTCAACATATTGTTTTGGTCCATATGGCGATAAGTATAACTGCGCTTTATAAACTGCATCAGCTGCATTATGCGTAGAATTATTTTTTACTACATGATCTATTGTAAATGCACCCGCACCATTAGCTGCTGATTCATTAACACTAACGACAGTCGAGTTACTGTGGTTCGCACGGACATTTGAATTTGTAACAGGTTGCCCACCAAATCCATTTGAAGGATTAATAATATCCATTATTTGAATGACTTGACCATTCAACGTAAATTGTCGTTGACCATCAGATGTTGGATTTGATTGTGAATAACCAGTTGTTTTATAGTTTGGTCTACCACCAGCTTCTGCTTGTGCTTTTTCATTACCAGCAATGTTATTACGTAATCCAGGCACCGTTGTTGTCGCTTTTAACAAAGTTAAAATATCATTCGTCGTAATTTGCGTACCTAATGTTGCATCATAGCGATAAATTAATGATTTATGATCATCAGACCATGATAAACCACCATCAGTCGGTCTATTTGCAATTTTTGCGTTTGTCCATGTCACTGTATAATCTTGAGGGAAGTTAACCCAACGTAAGAAGTTCATATTATTAAGATTTGATGTGAACGATTTCGTTAATCGACCTTTATTTATATTGACAGTAATGGTACTCACATTAGAACCATTCGGTGTATTTGTTACTGAAATATCTCCTTCTGCAAATGAAATCGCATCTCTATTGGCATTGATAAATGCTTGTTTCACTTTTGAAATTTCATCAGTAGTTATATCATATGTTGACATACGATATACACGTTGATCACCTTCTGGTTGTTTCACATCAATGATTTTCAAAGTGATATAGAAATCTTCAGTGTCTTTATGATACGCATTTGTAGCAACTATATGATATAGCTGTGTGCCAGCGTTCATTTGACTAACTTCTTGCGCAGTTGGAATCGTTCTATCCGATGTAATGTTTGTAAATGAACTGCTTGGAATCGCTTGTCCATTACTTAAAGTGAAATATTGTTTGATATCTCCAATATTAAAAGATTGCCCTTTAGCAATTGTAACCGTTGCCGTTTTAGCAGCATTAGCAGTTTGATATTCAGGCTTAACAACTGGTTCGTATGTCATCACGTTTGTCGCATCAAGCGTAGTTGATGACCCATCACGATATTGCAATGTGACATTACCATGATTATCTACTGTAACTGGATTTGATGAAGCTAAATAACCTCTTATATTTTGGTTTTTATTCATAAACGCAGTAGTAATACGTTGCTTTTCATCACCAGTTAAAGCAGTCGGATTTACAACGACAACTTTTTCAGAATTTCCTAAGACAATTGGATGCGCATCATCACTAATTTTACCTACATGCACTGTCACATGTTTAGACTGACTATCATTCGTCGTATTATTGACATTGTCGGTTGCTGACACTTTGAATGTAATATCACTATTATAGGCCTGATTCATAGAGACTCTACCTGAAATAGCTAATGAGCCGTTTTTCTTGTCGGATTTAGTTAAATTTGATGTCCAACCACTTGGCAATGTCGTAATAGTTGTACTTTTTAATCCAGAATGTCTATCTGAAACCCCCATAGTAAAGCTAACTTCATCGCCACGATAATATTTCGCATTTAATCCAACTGGGTTATTAATTGTCGGTGGAATATCATCAGGTAAAATAGTTACTGCATTACTCATATTTGAGGCAACTACATTATTGTAAAATATTAACGCCCTAATTTGATTACCTACCGGAGGTATAAATACTACATAATCTTCTGGTCGTATCGTTATCGTTGAATGAACCCCATCAGGTGTACCCGTCGCAATTTTTGTATAACCTGATGGTATTTGATCTGCCTCAGAACCACCATCTCTTGTTTGAGACGTAGGTATAACTAAATATACTAATGCAGATGGATCCAATGGAATATCCGTAACGGTTACAGGTACCTTTTGTAATGCTGTACCTCTTAATTCTTCTGCTGTTGTAGTAATTCTAGGCGTATGTGGCTTAACACGAATCTCGAATAATTGTTCTTTACGTCCAAATCGTATTGTTCCAAAGTAATCGCCTGGTAATAAATTACCAACCAGTTCAATATTACGTTCTCTAGCATTATTAGTTCTATTTGTTGAATTCTCAATGTGTAATGTACGTGGAATACCTGTAATTTGCCAATCTTTATCTGTAAAGTTTTCATTACTTGTTAAATTAATACGTAACGGTTGTATAGATGTTACACTACCACCTAAGTTTACTGAAGCATTCCCTTGATTACCTGCATATACATAGAAAACCGGATGTCCAGCTTGTTTTGAAGCAGGTTTATCAGCAATATTTTGACCGTCATCATTTTTAAAGAATTTAATGTTATGTTGAATTTCAGGTAATACTGTTAAGTTAACAGGCACTAAAGTTTCACCGTTACCAAAAGCATCAGGATAGTCGAAACCAATCATTAATCGTATTGGGCTGCCAGTTCTAGCTGCCTGTTGCAATTTATCATCAGTAAATAATTGACTTAATTGATATTCATTTAATGGATTGACTCCACCCGGTCTAAAAGCGTTAGTGTTTGCACTAGTTGGATAAAAACCTAATACTTTATTACTTGGTGTCTTAACATAACTTAATGGATCATCCATAAAGTCATCTATATTTAGGTTCGTACTTTCTAATACCTTTTTTGTTTGTACATTTCCTTGACTCACTTCTACTCGTTTAGTTGTACCTATACGATAAGTACGATTAACCACTTGTCTTAAACCATTAAGACGTTGTTGATAGTCTTGTGTTGATTCGACATATAACTGACTATACATAAATAATTGATTGTATTCTAAAGCACGCCCACCTGCTGCATAGTACAGCTTATCAATTGTTGGACCTTGCGTTTTAAATGAAATCGTATAACTTGCATCACCTTTACCAATAAATGTATAAACTTTTGGTACACCAGGTGATTCTGTCGGCCTTTCACCATTAATATATTCGAATGTTTGTCTACCAAAAGCTTTTGTAGCAGGTGTTGCTCCAGCTTCACTAAAATAGTCACTTGCACGTGCTAAATCCTTTAAGCTATTAATATGGACAGTTGGCCAATCATAAATCACCTGCCCACTCCTATTTCTAATTTTGTAGTCCCACGAACGTGAGTCGTTTACCCCATATGGCTACATTTCTGGAAGTGGTTTGTTCGCACCGGCTCCTGCACCGTTACTCCATTGTACATTTGTGCCGTCTGCATTCACTGTTACAAACTCCGTTCGACCAACTGGAGTTTGTCCGGCCGGTAGTGCAAACCAGTAGATCATATTTTCATGTGGTGCATGACCTTTGTTAAACTTAATCACCCATTGATAACCGTCTCCAGTTTGCTTTGCTGTAATAAGTGCGATTTCTTTTGCGTCTGATGCTTTTAACGTATTCCATGGCGTAGTAGGTAAATTATATGGTGCCCCCTTACTAGAAGCATTAATATATGTACCTACAGGATACCCAGAACCATCATTAGCATTTTCAACGTAATATGATGAGTTTGCGTTTTGATAGTCTGATACTGATCTTGGTTCTGCAGCTCTTGATTCAATCGAACGCGTTTGAATTCTACTTGAGCGTCGACTTGTTTGTTGACGTTGAGGCATTGTACGAATTAAAGCAACAGCTTGTTCTAATTCTTTGTATGCAAGTTGCAAGTCTTTATTGTTTATTGGATCATTACTACCTAATAACGTATTGATCTTGTCAAAAATGCCTTTTACATAGTTAAATGTCCCAGAATCTGCATTTTCGCGGTCAATAAAGCGATAATCATGGTAATTAGCATCAAAAAATGCTTGTAATTCATTACGATCGTGTTGTACGTTACCACTATCTGATGAATCTGAAGCTGTGACTACATTTGCTTCATGACTTTCTACATGTGTCGCTTTATTGTCGTTTTCCTTTTTGTTAGCAGCGCGACTTTCGCTTTGTTCATGCTTACTTGCCGCTTTAGCCGATTGTGTTGGCGTAGCAGCTGCCGTATCTTTCTTTGCTTGCTCATTTTGAGATACTGGTTGGTCATGTTCTGTTGTAGATGATTGTACTGCACTAGCATCTACATGGTTTGTTTGATTATTATTTGGTTGTTCATTTTCAATAGTCGCAGATAATGATTGACCATTTTGTGAATTTTGAACTTCTACTTCTCGATTCTCAGTCTGCGTATCACCATTTTGTTGTTTCTGTTTTAATGCACTAGCTGGTTGATTTGTCTCAGCAGCTTGTGCTTGTGATGTGTTTAATCCTAGAAATACTAACGTCGCAATGACCGTCGAGAATGTTCCAACGGTATACTTACGAATACTAAACTTTTGAATTTTATCACGATAATTCACAGCTATTGTTCACTCCTTATCTTGTTGTTATGTCTCTGTTGTGTTGTGAATGTATTTACATTTGATTTCATGTGTATTGTAATGCTCATTCCATTCTCATTTAAAAATTTAAAACAATGACGATTCAATACAATTTCGCAATCTATCTAAAAAGTATTGAAATACATTACAACTATGTGTTGAACAAATTATTTATTCTCCAGAATATAATAACACAAAATATATTGGTAGGTAAATTGAATTTGTGACAATTTATAATAATT